>JAEEGJ010002267.1_pt1 | contig 112901 bp, 100 predicted proteins | sample 8958761 | NCBI WGS metagenome assembly JAEEGJ01 (sample SAMN16246546, study PRJNA631951) | gut metagenome | biome: gut microbiome; feature: rumen; material: RS-attached | host: Bos | place: Iran: Karaj | collected 2018-10 | reverse complement strand
AACAATCGCACCTTCTGCCAGATGGGTTACGAAAAACTGTAATGCTTCAATTGATTTCTGTTTGTTCATGTCAATTAGATTTAATTGTTAATTTATTTAAATCATATCGTTCACGACGCAAAATTACAAAATATTTTTATATCGTGTACGATATTTTTAAAAAATTTTTAACAATTTTTCAATATCGTTTCCCATCATTTCCGGGCTTACCATCGGCTCGAAGCGGATGATGGTCTTACCGTCGCGTGAAACTAAGAATTTCCCGAAGTTCCACTTGATGGCGTCGCCGTTTTCGAAGCCGGTGCCAGTCTTCTTATGAATCTGCGTGAGCATGTCGCCGAACTCCTCGGTGCCTTCAGGGTAGCCTGCAAACGGAGCCTGCGCCTTCAGGTAAGTGTAGAGTGGGCTTTCGTTCTCACCGTTGACGTCGATTTTGTCAAAAATAGGGAAGGTCACGTTGTAAGTCAGCGAGCAGAAGCTCTGAATCTCGTCATTGGTGCCTGGCTCCTGACCCAAAAACTGGTTGCAAGGGAACGCCAGGATCTCAAGTCCTTGGTCTTTGTATTTCTGATAAAGCGCTTCGAGTCCTTCGTATTGCGGAGTGAGGCCGCATTTGCTTGCCACGTTGACAATCAGCAGCACCTTGCCTTTATATTGTGCCATTGACACTTCTTTTCCGTCGATATCCTTCACGGAGAAATCATAGATACTTTGTTTTTTGCTGCAGCCTGTAAAGATTAGCATTGCGAGGGCTGCGATTAGTAATAGTTTTTTCATTGTGGATTTATTTTTCTGCAAATATATAAAAATGAATAGATTATCATCCGAAAATCTTGGTGTTTAGTCTTCTTTTTTTGAATTTGGCACTGCAAAGACAAGAAAAACTTCCTTCCGCAACTATTGCGGCTGTTCCTCCGACAAAAACATTTCCGTTTGATTGGATTCGTGTGGCGATGACCGAAGGCCGTCCCATTGCCTCGCCTTGGATGAAGGCGCATTCAGCCTCAGTGCCGAGACGGCCGTTTTGTTGCAAATAATATGTCAGCGAGGCGTTGGCAGTGCCAGTGGCCGACTCCTCAGGGATGTCGTACAATGGCGCGAAGTCGCGCACATGAGCGGTGTAGCCGTCGTTGCCGAAAGCGAAGACGTGAAAACTCACGGCATCGTATTTCTTTGTGATGGCAGCGATAGCCTCCATGTCGGGCTGCAGCGACTGCAGCGTCGCAACGTCGGGCAGCGGAATCATGAAGTCGGGGAGGCCGGCGGAGACAATCTGCACAGTGTAGGGGCAAAACATGTTTTGCCCGTACATCCCCAATGCTCTATAAATCTCTACAGTGTCTTCGACGGTTGCCACTATGCGTGGCTTTGCCATCTGCATCAGTACCTTGTCGCCGGCTTCTATGGTAAGGTCGCCCGCTTTGGTGTGGCAGAGGCATTGCCCTGATGCCAGTCCTTTCTTATGAAGCAGGAAAAACGAGGCTATGGTGGCGTGGCCGCACAGCTCCACCTCGGCTTTCGGGGTGAAGTAGCGTATCGTGAACTCCTTTTCGCCGTCGCGTCGCACGAAAGCCGTCTCCGAATAGCGTAGCTCGGCAGCGATTTTAAGCATAAGATCCTCTTTCGGGAAAGAGTCCGAGTCGAGTAGCACCACTCCGGCAGGATTTCCGCCGAAAGGCTTGTCGGTGAAGGCGTCGACGATGAAGTAGTTCATAATGATTTTAGTTTTTGCTTAATCTTTCGATCAGATCCTTATGCTGCGGATATTGCTTCAAAAGGTCGGATTTCTTTGCTAACTCGAAGTTTTCAAAGCTGAATGCCGGACCGACAGCGCAGCCGACAAGCGAGAAGCCTTTTTTACCTGGCAACTCCGCCGCAAACCATTGCTCAGGCATGATGACAACCTGCATCTCACCCTCTGGTGACAGGTTGTGAACGCTAAGTTTGCCGTCTGTGTCGATGACATAAATGTTCAAAGGCTCGCCGTCATGGTAATACCAAATCTCCACAACATCGTGCAGGCGGTGGAAAGCCGAGAAATCCTCATCGCAGAGCATGTAATAAATGGTCGAGATGGCTTTCTTCCCGCTCTCGTCATTGCCAAAAAGCTGACGATAATAGCCTCCTTCCGGATGGGGAAGGAGGTTAAGTTTTTCTATATAGTTCTGACTTGTCATAGTCGGATTGTTTAAAGGACTGTCACCTGCTTGGTTTCAACGCCATTGGCTGTCTCCACTTTGATTAAGTACAGTCCGGTTCCCTGTTGGCTGAAGTCATATTCAAAAGCATCGCCGCTGGCTGAGGTGCTAAAGATTTCTTGTCCTAAAGTATTGTAGATACTGATGTTTCTGATGCTTTCAGCTTCGATTTTCACAATGCCCTTGGTTGGGTTTGGATAAATCGCTGAGATGACATTTTCAACTTCTGAGACTGCGCTGCAATCTTCTATAAACTCATAGAAGCCGTTCAATCCCAGCGGGTCATGCCAGGCTGAGTTTTGATAGGCCTCGGCGCATTCGCAAGGAACGGTAAGGACTTGACAGCCAAATTGTTCAAACACCACACAATTCCATCCCGGTTCGTTGCCGAGTTCAGGAGGTGTGGTTGCCAAAGTGACAGCGCCGGTGAAGTTGGAGCACTGTCTGAATGCATAGTCGCCTATAAACTTGACAGATTCGCCTATTGTCAGTGTGCCGTCAAAGCCTGAGCACTGGAAAAATGCGCCCGATCCGATTGTGATTACTGAATTAGGAATTATCAAATCGCCTGTAAAACCTGAGCAATATGCAAAGGCGCCATCCTCGATTGTGGTCACTGAATTCGGGATGGTCAGACTTGTCAGGTAGTAATAATACAAGAATGCGCTGTTGCCTATGGTTGTCACGGCGTAGTCGTGGCCATCATGACTCACCGAGGCCGGAATGTTCAATGCACCGGTGGCACTATAACCGTCGACATGACCGATAAGTGTAACTGAAACTCCGTCAGGATTAATCTGATAATTCAGATTGTCGACTGTGAAAGAGTCCGAACCGCTGCCGTAGGTCATGAACAGGCAGGTCGGATCATAGCTGTTGCTGCCGTCAGTGAGAGCTCCCAGATTGGTGTAAGATCCGGTATTGGTGTCAATCTGATACAGATTGCCGTAGTAGGTGCCGAACAATTCACCTGTCAGCATGTCAAAAGACATTTTTATAGGCAAATCAATAGGGCTGATCACGGTCAATTGTGCATTTGAAAGATTCAATAAGCCAAACTCACCCCAAGAACTGATCATATAAGCGTTACCATCCATGTTGATAGCCAGGTTGAAGCCGTCATGCTCAATCACGCCGTGGTCTTGCATATCGCTTGGATTAGCCGGATCGAAGCTTTTCAGATGTTCATTTATGATGATATAAATCAATCCGTCGGCAGGATTGTATGACATATCATTTATATAGGGAAGGCCTGCGACCATCACTTCGGGGGTCCCTATAAAATTATTTGCGGTATTGAATGTTGACTTGCAAATGTTGTAGCCGTTGTCATTGTTAACACTCCACACATAACCGTCGGCAAAGGTAGCTGTAGTCACTGCAGCAATATCATCCGATGCATAGAATACCGAATTTAAGTTCTGCATGGTAAAAGTGATGTACTTGTTGGCTGCCGGGCTGGGAGGTAAAATGTATCCGAACCAATTGGCAGTTGATAATGGGCCTGACTGTGCGTTGACAAGGCCTGAAAACATGAATAACATCAAAAAAAGATGTAAATGCTTTGACATAATAAACAGTTATAATAGTTTTTATTGTTGAATAATTTTTGGCAAAAATAGTAAATTTATCCCATAACTACATCCAAAATCATCATCAACACAAAACCTATGGCAAAACCAATGGTACTCAGGTTGGAATGCTCGCCCGACGAGGCCTCTGGAATCAGTTCTTCGACCACCACATAGCACATTGCGCCGGCGGCGAATGAGAGCATGTATGGCAGGATAGGGGTAAGCCAGGAGGCTAAAAGCACCACCGCCAGACCGCCGATAGGCTCGACTATGCCGCTGAGCGAGCCGAGCAGGAAGGAGCGTCCCTTGCTGTTGCCCTCAGCGCACATCGGCATGGAGATGATGGCTCCTTCGGGTATGTTTTGTATGGCGATACCTAGAGATACAGCTATCGCGCTGGCTACAGTGACATCGCCTGCACCTTGCGAAGCGGCAGCGAACACCACGCCCACAGCCATACCTTCAGGCAGGTTGTGTATGGTGACAGCCAAAGCCAACATCGCGGTGCGTGACAGTTTTGAGCGCGGTCCTTCAGGAGTGTTGGCTCCAAGATGAAGGTGAGGTGTGAGCTCATCTAGAAGCAACAGGAAGCCTACACCTGCAAGAAATCCTATGGCCGCAGGAAGCACCGACCATGCACCTTTACCGGTCTCCATCTCGATTGACGGGATGAGCAGCGACCAAACCGAAGCTGCAATCATCACGCCAGAGGCAAAGCCTAACAACGATTTCTGCAGCCTGGGTGACATGTCTTTCTTCATGAAGAAGACAAAAGCCGCACCGAGCATGGTGCCCAGCAAAGGAATCAATAAACCTATTGTGATACCCATAATTATCCCCTTATTATTTATCGCTGCAAATGTTTTTTATCGTTGCAAAGATAAATAAAAACCTGATAAATTATCGAAAATTGTTTTCCTTAACTTGCAAGGCTCGCATGGCGTTCAGCACTGCCAGCACTGTTACACCCACGTCAGCAAACACTGCGAGCCACAGCGTGGCTATTCCTAAAACCGCCAATACCAGTACAGCCACTTTCACCCCAATGGCGAACAGCACATTCTGTCGTGCTATGGCTAAGGTACGGCGCGCAATGCGTATTGCCAGGGCGATCTTCGAAGGACGGTCGTCCATCAGCACCACGTCGGCGGCCTCAATGGCAGCGTCACTGCCCAGGCCTCCCATGGCTATGCCCACATTGGCTCTGGCCAGCACAGGAGCGTCGTTGATGCCGTCGCCTACAAAGGCCAGACAAGACTGTTCATTGTCTACAAAGGCCACCTTGTCGGCAGGCAGCAGCTCGGCATGATATTCCGTCAGTCCTAACTGTCCGGCTACGTCGGCGGCCACTTCCTTGCGGTCGCCAGTCAACATCACGGTGCGCTTTACACCAAGTGCTTTAAGCTCTGCTATGGCTTCGGCGCTGTCATCCTTGATGCGGTCGTTGATGACCACATGGCCGGCATATACACCGTCAATGGCAACATGTATTATGGTTCCCACATGGCTGCAATCGTGCCACTGGGCTCCTATAGCCTCCATCATCTTGGAGTTGCCTACACAAACCACATTCTCACCGACTTTGGCACGTATGCCGTGTCCTGCTATCTCCTCCACATCACTGATTTTGCAGCCGTCAGTGGCCTCATCGGGGAAGGCGTCACGCAAGGCGGCTCCGATAGGGTGGGTTGAGAAGTGTTCCACATGGGCGGCCAGATGCAACAGATGGTGCTCGTCGCAAGTGTCGGGATGTACAGCGGTCACGGCAAACTGTCCGTGAGTCAGTGTCCCCGTCTTGTCAAACACCACTGTGTCTATCTTCGACAACACATCCATATAATTGGCTCCCTTCACCAAAATACCTTTACGCGAGGCTCCGCCTATACCTCCAAAGAATGTCAACGGCACGCTTATGACCAGGGCGCAGGGGCATGACACTACCAGGAACATCAGTCCGCGGTATAGCCAGGTGGCAAAGTTGCCGCCAAACAGAGTCGGTATCACGACCAGGGCTACAGCAGCGAACACCACTGCCGGAGTGTAGACTCGGGCAAACTTGGTGATGAAGGTCTCGCTTTGCGATTTGTGCTCGCCGGCATCTTCCACCAGACGGATAATCTTCGATACCGTACTCTCGCCGAAGCTCTTGGTGGTACGCACTCTGATTACTCCCGACAGGTTGACGCAACCTGATATAACCTCATCGTCCACAGTGATGTCGCGAGGCAGGCTTTCACCTGTCAGCGCCACAGTGTTCAGAGCTGATGTGCCTTCCACTACAACTCCGTCCAAAGGCACCTTTTCGCCTGGACGTATAACTATTACGGAACCTATTTCCACTTGCTCCGGGCTAAGGTCGCTTAAAGTCCCACCGTTTGCCTTATCCTCAACATGAGCCACATCCGGACGTATATCCATTAGGTGTGCAATGCTTTCCCGACTCTTTCCTTCGGCATAACCTTCAAACAACTCGCCAATCTGGAAGAACAGCATTACAAACACCGCCTCGGGGAACTCTGTCGCCGCTCCGGGCAGGAAGCCTATGCAAAGTGCTCCTATGGTCGCTATAGACATCAGGAAATGCTCGTTGAAAACATCACCTTCCATTATGCCCTCCGCGGCCTCTTTCAGGGTGTCGAACCCGATTAATAAATATGGTACCAAGTATACTAGCAACAACTGCCAAGTGGGCAATGTGCATTTATGCTCGATAATGACGGCAGCCACCAGAAGTATGGCTGTAACTACAATCAGCACCAACTGATGCTTTATCCCTTCATGGTGATGCTCGTGATTGTCATGAGCGCAGTGCTCACACTCGTGATGATGACTCATTTTCTAAATCTCCTCTGATTTTCAACTGCAAAGATAAAGAAAAAACAAGTCGAGAAACTCACCACATATGATGATTATTTTACCGTGAATTTAGCTGTTTTTAGGTATTTATCACCCTTGACCTGCAAAATGTAGAGTCCCTTTGCCAAGTCGGCAACTGAAACGCTTCCGCTGGTTGAACCGGCTGCCACTTTCTGACCCATTACATTGAAGATGGAGTAATCCACCTCTTCAAATGGTAGGTTGTCTATGTGGAGCACATCCGAAACAGGGTTAGGATACACTGCAAGAGGCTGCTGTATAGCGACTTCATGCACCTCATCAGGTGTAGGAATGATATTCAGGATGAGACCTTCTATCTTAGTCCATCCATAATGGAAGCCGTTAGGATCCGGCAGGCTGTACCAATTGTTCATGCTGCCGCCCCAGCCGAAGTTGATGTGGTATTTGTTGTCCGATTCACGATAACCGTCAATTACGACATTGTGCCCGGATGTGAATGCTTCGTTTACAACGGCCAGGTGAGCCGGATAACCCTCTTTTAAATTGGAATTCAAGGTGGCGTACATCAATGAATCAGGTTCAGTGAAAAGCACGCAGTCCTTAAAACCGAACCTTTGGTAGGCTGCATAAGCCTGACTTACGCCAAAGGTGCCTGATCCATAGTTGGGCGAAGCGGTAAAGACCTCGGTGCAAGCTACGCCGCAGGCAAAAATCACAGCTGCGACCAAAGAGTCGGACAGTTCCTCGCCGCGTTGGAAAACGGCGTCAACTGAATCCAACATCACGTTGAGCTGAGGGAATGAAGGGAAATTGTATGTATCCCAATCGTCATCAATATGGAAATGACGGCCGGCATAATTGGCATAATAATCGTCACCGTCGTCAAAACGGGTCTCCTGTGTGGTGCGCAAATAATTGATAATCTGTCCCATAGCAGTGGCAGGGCAACCAGTATAGCTGTGGTTGTAATTCTCCATCGGATCAGCCGGGCACAGCATGTTGTACGGATATTGCTGATTCCATTTGGTTGTGAGAAGCGGTCCTTGCGCTGAAACTGTCAGAGCGCAAAGCAACATGAGCAAAGAAATAAAAATAGACTTTTTGTTCATAATAGGATTAATTTTATGATAAGTCCGCAAAGATAATAAAAAAAACTAAGCCGCAACCAAAAATTGCGGCTTAATTATATTTTTCAAGCAATAGAAGGATTATTCCTTTACGAATCTGTCAGTAATTCCCTCAGCCTTAATGGTGTAGATGCCTGGAGTCAAATCTCTCACATCCACCTTGCCTTCGTAACGCTGCTGTTTCACTATGCGTCCTGTCATGTCGAAAACGCTGACGGTGGCTCCATCTGTGACATCCAAATATAGGATGTCGGTTGTGGGATTTGGCCAAAGCGTCGCTTTTTCACTAATTTGCTCGGAAATGCCGGCGGTTGGGTCGGTCAAATCATACATGACGGTGAATGCCATAAAGGCCTCGCCGATAAAATAGCTTTCGGCAGCGTCAAAAATTGAGGCGTCTCCGTTATAAAAAACTGTCACATCTTCAGCAAAAACATAACCCTCTTCAGGTTGGAGAGTGATGCCCATTACATATGACACGTCTTCTCTGTCGAAATAGTCGTTTTCATCAAGGAAACCGTATATCTCATTACCATAGTACTGCCAGCTGACCTCACTTATGGTATAATGAGCGTCTGATGCCACCTCCAAGTCGAAGTCAGGATGCTCACCCCATTCAGGAGCGGTGAAGCCTTCCACGTAAATCTCATCGATGACGACTGGCGCCGGAGGAGCCGGTTGTGACACCATGAACAAGCCTGCAAGCTGGGTTCCGCCGCCGATTTCGCCTAGTGATGTGGCTTCGCCTGTTGTCGTATTAACCTGGTAGAATCCGTGGTCGGTAGTGGTGGCAAACTGAGCCCAGTAAAGCTCGCCTGTCTCGGAATCGAAGGCCATGCTTTGTGTGTACCACAATTCCTTGCCTGTAGGTCCGATTACGGTGGAGGTGGCATCGTTGAGGTTTATCTCGTGCAAGTTGCCGCCTTCATATGCCACACCGTAAGCCTGTCCCGCGTCATTGATGGCCAGAGTCCAGATTCTGACACCGAAAGTGCCGATCACCTCGACCTGTGACGGGTTGTCGAGGCTGGAGCGTTTCAGATAAGTGTTGTACTGGCTGTCCTGGCAAAGGTAATACATCATCCCGTCAACAGGGTTGTATGCCATGCTGATATACAAATTGTATTGCTCTAAGGCCGGTACCACGGTCTCGTAGGCGCCTATGGTTTGTGTGGCCTCGTCAAAAGGTGCCTTGCAAAGGCTTCTTGACTGGGTTACAAACCAAACATATCCGTCCAGATAGGTTGCCGCCCAGATTATCGGAAATTCTTCCGACACAGTCTGTAATTCTTGAGGGTTCTGTGAGTCAAAACAGACAAAATGGTTCTGTACAGAGCTGCCGGAAGCGGTGTACAAGGCAAATCCGTACCATTGGGTAGCGGATACATCAGCCATACCAAAAATAGCCGTAAACGCTACGGCAAGCAATAAACGTAGAGATTTCTTCATGCTGCAATTATTAATAATGTGTTTAGCGATGCAAATATAAAACAATTAATAGTGCTTTTTGTAAATTTTTTTCATCAAAGACAGAAAAATTTGTTAATTTTGCTCCATCAAAAACACTAAACTATGACAAACACAAGACATTTAATTAGAACAATGGCGATAATGTCAGTGATTATGCTGTTTTTCGTCGGACAGATTTGGGGACAATGCGAGTTTACCGTCACTGACGGACAACCATTTATAGAGGATTTTGAAGGCGACCAGTTCGAATGCTGGACCATAGAGACCGTTGGCGGCGGCAACTGGACCACCATGGAAGGCAGCACTACCACTTTGGCTGCATTTTCATTTACTAGTGCGGGCGATGAGGCTCGTCTGATTTCGCCGGTTTTGGATATATCGGGCGTGGACGGTGCCACATTCAGCTTCTCGTATGCCATGATGGGCTTATATCAGACCGATGAACTCGTGGTAAGCTACCGTTCATCGGAAACCGACAGCTGGCACACCTTGGGTTCATACAGCATCAGCGACTACCAGAATTTCTATGAGGAGACATTCACATTGACCAACCTTTCGGCCACCTATCAGATTTCATTCTTGGGCCGCGGATTGGGCGGTTACATGATTTTTGTGGACAATATTGAGATTATGGGAACTGGCGGCTGCCCCCGTCCGGTTAGTCTGCAAGCTACTGAAATCACTGCATTTGCGGCACAGCTCGGATGGTCGGTTAGCGGCAACGAGCAAGGTTGGGTGATAGATTTTGACGGTCATATCATAAACACCGACACTCAGCCGTATAGGGTTGATAATCTGGATCCTCAGACTGAATATACCTTCACGGTGAAGGCTATATGCGGAGGCGGTGCTGAGTCGGAATGGGCCACACCGGTAACGTTCAAAACCCTTTGCGATGTCATTGTCGTGACTGACGATGAGCCTTACTACGACGATTTTGAGTCGTCCGACGACTTTGTCTGTTGGATGAATGAGATAGTTTCCGGCACTGACAAATGGGTGGTTGACCCGGGATACCTGTATCCGAACAACACAGCCTTTTTTATCTGGTTGGGCGGTGAGGCCAGACTGATATCGGCTCCTTTGGATCTGACAGCAGTTAGCAACCCGGCCTTGACTTTCAAACACAAACAGCCGGGCTTGAGCTACGGGGCTGGCGACCAGTTGAAAGTGGGATATCGCACCAATGAGAATGACATCTGGCATATTTTGGCGGACTACGATTCAACCTTCACCGACTGGGAAGAAGAGAGTCTGTCGCTGCCGAATCCGTCGGCTACTTATCAGATAGCGTTTATAGGCATAGGTCATAATGCCGAAGGTGTCTACGTGGACGACGTCATGGTGGGGCAGGGGTATGACGGCATAATCGACCAGCAGGCTGTTGTGGCCTCGGTCAGCCCTAATCCTACCACCGGAATTGTAAAAATTGAAACTAATGTGGCCGAGGCCGATATAACTGTGTTTGACATGCTGGGCAAACAGATAGTCTGCGTCAAAACGTATGAGGGACAAGCCGATATTGACCTCAGCCGCTGCGATCAGGGCGTGTATATGGCTCGCATAAGCAGTGAGACCGGCATCGTTACTGTAAAGCTGGTGAAGGAATAGAGTATTTTATAATATGTTGCAACGTTTTTGCGGTATCGTTTTGCCGTTATTTGTCAGCTTGCTGCTGATTGGGTGTTCTAATAAAGAAGAAGAGAAAAAGGAAGTAGTGGTTTTGTGGCAACCGGACATAGTTGTCCCCGGCGACCTGAAGCCATTGGATTACATGCAGTATCGTCTTGACAGCCTGTTGGATAACGAGCCGCTGATTAAAAAGACGCATCTGGCCATGATGGTGTACGACCTTACCCTCGACACTTGTGTATACGAATTTAACTCGCAAATGTCCATGCGTCCGGGCTCCAACCAGAAAATTATCACTTCGATTACTGCTCTGGACTATCTTGGACCATCGTACGAGTTCAAGACTTCCCTGTATTATGTTGGAGAGATTAAGAACCACACCCTTACTGGTGATGTTGTGTGTGTGGGTGGCATGGATCCGGCTTTCGACAGTATCGATATGACGGCTTTTGTCCAAAGTTTGAAAGACATGGGTGTCAACAGTATACAGGGATGCCTGGTGGCAGACAAATCATTCAAGGATGGTTTGATGTGGGGATCGGCATGGCCGTGGGACGGTTATTCGCATAATCCGGTGTTGACTCCTTTGCCGTATTACTATAAAGACCAGTTCTTGTCATGTTTCGAACAGTGTTTGACGGACAATGGCGTAAAATGTAACGTCACCGCGGTTGAAGGTTTGCTTCCAACTGGCGCCAAACATCTGTGTACCCGTACGCATTCTATGGATGATATACTGTCATGGATGCTGAAAAATAGTGATAATCTATATGCTGAATCCTTGTTTTTCCAAATGGGCGCCAATTCCGGCACAGAACCGTCCAATATGAATAACAGCAGGCAGAAAGTATACAAACTTATAGAAAAAATTGGGTTGGATACGCGTGATTACAATATATTTGACGGCTGCGGACTATCTTTGTTCGATCATGTGTCACCTGAAATGATGGTTTATATGCTGCGTTATGCCTATCATAACCCTGACATCATCGACCATATTTTGCCATACCTGCCAATAGCCGGTGTGGACGGCACTTTGAAAAATCGTATGCTTGACTCGCCTGCGCAAGGCTTGGTACATGCCAAGACAGGCACCGTATACGGAGTATCATGTCTTAGCGGCTACTGCTTCTTGCATAACGGGCACGCGCTCTGCTTTTCTATCATGAACATGGGTGGTGGAACCAACAGGGTATACCAGTACAGAATGTTGCAGAATAGAATATGCACCACTATATGTCGGCCAGAAGATTAATAAAATAATCTTTTAATTCAAAAATTATCTGTATCTTTGTCGCCGATTATAACAATCAGGGGTACTTGACAACCCCCTTTAACAAAACAAGGATATGGATTCAGTTATCATTTATTCCGGCGGATTGGACTCCACCACGCTTCTATATGAGGAGCGTGAGAGGATTGCTCTTGCCGTCACATTCGACTACGGCAGCAACCATGCTGCGCGTGAAATCGCCTGCGCCCGCTGGCATTGCCAGCATCTGGGCATAGAGCACCTGGTGATTGACCTGGCCTTTATCGGGAAATACTTCGCCTCCTCATTGACAGCGGGCGCAGACGCCATACCCGAAGGCAATTACGATGATGAGAACATGCGCTCGACCGTGGTGCCATTCCGCAACGGCATAATGCTGTCGGTGGCATGCGGGTTGGCCGAAAGCCGCGGCTTGAAACGTGTTCTGATAGCAAACCACGGAGGCGACCACGCCATCTATCCCGACTGCCGCCCCCAGTTCATCAAGGCCATGGACGAGGCTATGACAGCAGGCACCTATGAAGGCGTGCAACTAGTGGCGCCCTACACCAACATCACTAAAGGCGACATAGTTAAAAAAGGCATAGCCTTAGGCATAGACTACGGCAAGACGTATTCGTGCTACCGCGGTAAAGAACGTCATTGCGGACGCTGCGGCACTTGCCAGGAAAGAAAAGAGGCTTTCGCGGAAGCCGGAATTATTGACCCAACAAATTACGAAGACTAATGTATTACATCAAGAAAACCATAGAAGTGGCGGGCGCTCATCAGCTGACCCTCGATTACCCCAGCAAATGCAGCTCATTGCACGGACATAACTGGATTATCACCATCTACTGCAAAGCCAAGGAACTCGACAAGAACGGCATGGTCGTAGATTTTTCGGAGATAAAACACCGCATAGTCGAGGCTTTGGACCACAAGGTGGTCAACGAGGTGCTGAAATGCAACCCTACAGCCGAAAACATCGCACATTGGTGCTGTGACCAGATTACCAACTGCTACCGCGTCGATGTGCAGGAAACCACTGGCAACATAGCCACTTACGAAAGAGATTGATGATGCGTGTCAACGAGATATTCCATTCGCTTCAGGGCGAGGGTTTCAACACCGGGACTCCAGCTGTGTTCATCCGTTTCAGCGGATGCAACCTGCAGTGCCCTTTCTGCGACACTCAGCATCAAGACGGCAAGGAGATGACCGAAGGCGACATAATCGAAGAGGTGTCGCGATACAAGGCCAATCTGGTGGTTGTGACAGGAGGCGAGCCGGCCTTGCAACTGACCGAGTCGCTGGTGGAGATGTTGCATTTTCTGGGCAAGACAGTGGCAGTCGAGACCAACGGCACAATCGAGTTGCCGAAAAACGTCGACTGGATAACGCTGTCGCCCAAAGACATGTTCTTAGGCGAAAAAGCCAAGCCGGTTTTGACTGAAGCCGACGAATTGAAAGTGGTCTTTGACGAAGAAATGTGTAAAGACGCTCAGCCTAACGTCTCAACCTATCCCAACATCAAGGTGAAACACCGTTTTCTTCAGCCTTGCGACACTGGCGACGCTGAGAAAAACGCTGAAATAATCAAGAAAACAATTGAATTTTGCAAAGAGCATCCCGAGTGGCGGCTCTCATTGCAGACACATAAAATATTAAATATCAGATAGTTATGAATAGAGAAAAAGATAATTTACATTCTTTAGGCCACAAGGCTGAAATACCTGAGACCTACGCTCCTGAGGTTTTGGAGGCTTTCGAAAACCAGCATCCTGAACGCGACTACTGGGTTCAGTTCAACTGCCCTGAGTTTACCGCTTTGTGCCCGATTACCGGTCAGCCCGACTTCGGTGAAATCAAGATTTTGTACATCCCGGATAAGAAAATGGTTGAGAGCAAGAGCCTCAAGCTGTACCTCTTCTCATTCCGCAACCACGGCGATTTCCATGAGGATGTCATCAACATCATCCTAAACGACCTGGTGAAACTGATGGATCCACGCTATATCGAGGTGGTCGGACTGTTTGTCCCGCGCGGCGGCATCAGCATTCATCCTTACGTGAATTACGGTCGTAAAGGCACCAAATACGAGGCTATGGCCGAAGATAGAATGAGAAACTATCAGATCAAATGAACGTCAGAATAACCGCCATACGGAAAGCCAATTACGAGGATTTGCAAAAACAGTTTGAGAATCCTATTGAGCATACCTGCGATGTCAGGGAAGGGCAGACGTGGATTTCCGTGGATGGTGCCAAACCTGAGGGAATGTGTGACAGTGCCTGGGAGTCGATGCGGTGGTTTGTGCAGGAACTGGCAGCCGGACGCGGTAATTTCTACGACGGCTGGATGAAAAATCCCAACTCTGCCATGATAAGCTGTAATGACGGATTCCGTCCTGTGAGTTTCTTGATAGAAACAGTGTAAAATTTGTTTTTTTAAAGAAGTTTTGTATCTTTGCAGTCAGAATTTAATCTAAAAAGATATGAAAATAAGAATTTTCAAAATTATGATGGCAGTAACGATGCTGGTTTTGGTGTGCATCGGCTGCAAGAAAAACGATAGTAGCGGCAGCAGTCATGGACTGAGTGATATGACATTCAAAAAGATGGACCTCACCCATGCCACAATGCTCGCTCTGGCCGACACTCCAGTGAAGGACGACTCTGAATACACTCCTTTGTATGTCGTCAACGAACAAGGCATCCTTGAATCAGTGGAATATACCATCGAGGTGGAAGGAGACGAAGGCACTGCCAACCTCGTGAAAGCCAATCTCCAGCTTAAAGTTCATTACATCTATCAGATTGGCGATGACTGGCTGTGGCTGTTCGATTGCCGCCATTTTTATCCGGGCATCGAAGAACTCGATACTGAAACCCAGCAGGCAATAAATAATCTGATTTACATGTATGATGGAATCCATTATCTGGTGAGAAAGACCGACGGTGCAATTTTCAAATGGTTGCTGGAAGACGGCCGTCCGACCAACATCGTGAACTACGGACTTGAACGCCCGACCGATTTCTACGGTGTAGTGGAGCAATACGGCAGCGATATCGTGGAGATAAAATGGAAAGAAAACGACAGCCAGATTTATTATCTCAAAGATAATGGCAACAATATCAGCGTCACCACGATGATTCCTAACGGAATTTATCCTGAGAGTGTGTATCCTGCTTCCGACGACGGCGTGGTGGGCGCTATGATTGGTTATAACGTCAACAATCAAGGCTATTGGAACATCCAGCCTTTTGTGATATTCCCGAATGATTTTACCATCAGGCAGGTGGTTGTTCCAAACTACAACGGCTCGTTGAGTACTAATTCGCAGTTGCTGTCGGTCAACGACAAGCTGTATGTCATGACAACGAATCATTATGACAACCATTCTGAGACCGATTTCCGTAAGGTGGAGATAGATGTTGTGAATGAGACCGTCAATGTGAGCGCACCGATAACCAGCTTGGATTTTGCGGTTGATCTTGGTCCTGGCACCATAGGGTATAGTAACCCGGTGTTCCACGGTGAGATAATGTCGTGGCTGCAAGACGAAAGCATCAACAATCTGAATCTCGATAACGGATGGTATAACCAGCAGACTCTCCCTTATTATTTCCCGTCGGATGCAAGAGAATACATCGATGGTGTGGCTTATGTCCTCAACGGACAGACAAACCCGACGAGTTTCTGGACTTGTGACATGGCTTTAGGCTATGCTATGAACCATCTTGTCACCTGGGACGACATCAGCCAGTATGCTTCTTTGATTGTTCAAGGCACATATACTGACTGGACTTTTAACTATAACTCATTGACATTCAACAGTCACTGCATGCTTATTGACGGCCGTCAGCTGAATTTCTTCTTCAGCGTGATAGGCGATGATGCCGGTGATATCCATGTCATAACCGAAGGTGAAGGTGGCGGTGCAGGACGCATAATATCAACATTAATCAGATTAAACGGAGGAAATTAAAAAGGTTATCTCAAGTCGCCAAGTCCTACTGGCAGCGGACGCGGTAATTTCTACGACGGCTGGATGAAAAATCCCAACTCTGCCATGATAAGCTGTAATGACGGATTCCGTCCTGTGAGTTTTTACATTGTCAGGGATGAATAGGATCAAAGAGATAAACAGGGTAACGCTGATAGGAGGCGCGGTCAATGTGCTGCTGGTCGTTTTCAAGTTTATGGCCGGCATAATGGGGCACAGTGCCGCCATGATAGCTGATGCAGTGCATTCTCTCTCAGATTTCATCACTGACATTGTCGTTTTGGTTTTTGTGTCCATCAGCGGTAAGCCGCAGGATAAAAACCATGAATACGGTCACGGCAAGTTTGAGACTTTGGCCATGACGACAGTGGGCCTGGTGCTGTTGTTGGCTGGCATTGGCATCATTTGCAGCGGAGTGGTCAAAATTGACGACTTTTTAGACGGAGGTGTGCTCGAGGCACCTGGTATGTTGGCGCTGTGGGCGGCAGTGGTCTCGGTATTGTTGAAAGAGGCGGTCTACCGTTATTCCATGTATAAGGCCAGAAAGCTGCAGTCGCAGGCTCTGGAGGCTAACGCCTGGCATCATCGCAGCGACGCCCTGTCGTCTATGGGTACCTTGATAGGCATAGGTGGCGCCATATTCCTCGGAGACAAATGGGTGATACTCGATCCCATAGCCTCAGTGATTGTCGGAGCTTTCATAGTGAAGGTGGCTGTGGATCTGTTGAAAGACGGAATAGGCGACCTTACCGACAAGGCACTGCCTGATTTTGTTGAGAAGGAAATACTGCAGATAGTTTCAGAGGTTGAGGGTGTGAGCAATCCGCACAACCTCAAGACACGCCGGGTCGGAAACCACTACGCCATTGAGCTGCACATCAAGATGGACGGCAATATCACCCTTAAGGAAGCCCACGACAAAGCAACGGAGATTGAGAATCTTTTAAGAAGCAAATACGGCAAAGAGACACACGTCGGAGTGCATGTGGAGCCATTTAATGAATAGATATGAACGTCAAAATTACCGCCATGATGAATAGAATCATAGAGATAATAGGTGTTTTGATATCGCTATTCCTCGCTTCTTGCAGCGATGTGGCGGATGTCAGGATACTGAATCCAAATGTAGAGCAACAGCAGCATTCTATGGCGTTGGCTACAAATGAGCCTAGGTTCAGTTGGAAATACGAGTCAAATGAGAGAGACGTGGCGCAGCAGAGCTATAGAATCATTGTTTCGACTACTGCTGAAAATGCTGAAAAAGGCATAGGCGACCTTTGGGATTCAGGCGTAACCGCTTCCAGCAAAATGCTTTACATACCATACGAAGGCAAGGTATTGTGCAGTCGCGACAAAGGTTTCTGGAAGGTCTTCACCACGGTTTCTGTTGGGCAGAATAATAAGGTCAGTTTAGAAAGCGAAGTTAAGTCATTTGAAATCAGTCTGTTGAATCAGGATGACTGGCAGGCAAAATGGATAGGCCATGAGTTTGATGACGACGTGCTGGTGGGCAAGACCCGTGTGGCGGCGAGGTATCTGCGCAAAGAGTTTAATCTTGATAAAAACATCAGAGAGGCAAGACTTTACGTGAGCGGACTAGGGCAGTACAGCGCCTTTTTGAACGGCACAGAAATAGCTCCCGACGAGCTATTGAAGCCGGCTCTCTCGGATTATCGCAAACGTGTATATTTCAATACTTACGACGTCACTTCCATGCTAAAGGAAGGTGACAATGCTATTGGTGTGGTGCTGGCTGGCGGCCGCTACACCGCCATGCGTATAGACACTGTTCATCCGCAATGGACTGGCTTGAACAACTGCCTGCATTTTGGCACTCCTAGAATGATACTGCAACTTGAAGTCATATACAATGATGGCAGTAAACAATTGATTGTCAGTGATGAAAGCTGGAAAATCACCAATCGCGGACCTATTCGCACAGCCAACGAGTTCGACGGTGAGACTTACGATGGAAACTTCTGCCTGGGTCGCTGGAACGAGGCTGGCTACGACGAATCTCAATGGATGAAAGTCGAACTCGTTGGCGGGCCGGGCGGCAAACTTACGGCGCAGCCGAATCCGAACATCAGGGTGAATGAGGTGCTGAAACCTGTTGCCATATTCAAAAAAGGTGACAAATGGATGCTTGACATGGGGCAGAACATGGTGGGACGCTTGGTAATGAACGTCACAGAACAGAATTATGGAGATACTGTGGTTTTAAGATTCTCAGAAAATCTATATCCCGATAGCACATTGGATGTGAGAAATTTGCGCACAGCCGAAGCTACAGACCGTTTTATACTCAGTTGGGAGCCCACCTTCATATATCACGGATTCCGTTATGTAGAGATATCAGGTTTGCGTTCTACACCCACGGTCGACGATTTCCAAGGCCTTGTGATGTATGATGAAATGCCTTTGACAGGCAGTTTTGAGACCTCTGACGAGATAATCAACGCAGTGTATCACAACGCTTTATGGGGCATACGTGGCAATTACCGCTCCATGCCTACCGACTGCCCCCAGCGCGATGAGCGCATGGGCTGGACAGGCGACCATACCACGGGTTGTTACGGTGAGTCGTATATATTCAACAACCAACAGCTGTATTCGAAATGGCTCTTTGACGGCGAGGACAGTCAGGCCCAGTCGGGCTCCATACCGGATGTGTGGCCGCCATATTGGATGAATTACACCAACAACATGACATGGCCGGGCGTGTTTGTGACCGCAGCCGATATGCTTTACACCCGTTTCGGAGATGATAAGCCCATGCGTCAGCATTACGATGCCATGAAGAAATGGCTCTCCTTTATGAAGGAAAAATATATGGTGGACGGCATAATGACCAAGGATACCTACGGTGATTGGTGCATGCCGCCCGAGTCGCTTGAAATGATACACTCTCGCGATCCCAACCGCATCACACGTGCACCGGCTATATCCACTCCTTATTACTGCCATCTGTGCGGTAAGATGGCTGATTATGCCGCTTTGCTAGGCTATGCCGACGATGAGGCTTATTTCAAAAACGAAGTTGCCAACTCAACCCAAGCCTACAACTGGCAGTATCTGGACAGACACGCTTACCGTTATGCCAACAACACCGTGACTGCCAACATTCTGCCTTTGGCTTTCGGCATGGTTCCTGAGGACTTTAAGGACAAAATCTTTGACAATATAGTCGAACGTACTGAATATGAGCTTGACGGACATGTTTCGACAGGTGTGGCGGGCATTCAGCATCTTATGCGTACACTGACCGATTACGGCAGGGGAGACCTGGCACTGAAAATCGCTTCTGACGACACTTACCCGAGCTGGGGCTATATGTACCGTCACGGTGCCACCACAATATGGGAACTTTGGAACGGCAACACAGCCGACCCGTCAATGAACTCAGGCAACCATGTTATGCTTTTGGGCGACCTAATCATTTGGGAATACGAGTATCTGGGTGGAATTAGTGCTTTGGAGCCTGGCTACGGCAAAATCCGACTTAAGCCGTATCCCATTGACGGTCTCGACTTTGTAAATTGTTCATACAATTCGGTATCCGGCCGTATCGAAAGCAACTGGAAACGCAATGGCAATCGTTTCGAATGGGATATTGTCATTCCTGCAAACACCAGCGCTGAGGTCTGCCTACCTACAAATGATGGCTATGCTATCCAAAGTCTGGGTAGTGGAACATATCATCTCAAATCAAAATTGTAAGAAAAAATTGTTTGTGTTCTGAAAAAAACATATCTTTGCATCTCAGAAAGAGATTAAATTTAAAAGATATGAAGAAAGACAAATTTATTATCACCATCAACCGTGAGTATGGCTCAGGCGGTAGAGAGATTGCTGAAAAACTGGGTGCTTTGCTGGGCGTCAAGGTTTACGACAAGACTTTACTTGCCAGAGTTGAGGAAGAGTTCGGCCTTGATGAGGAAGAGGTTAGCAATGCTAAAATGAAAAAAACAAGCTGGTGGTCTGAATTCAGCAAGTTCTACACACAGTTCGGCTCACTCACTGGCATCGCTAAGGATTACAACGACCTTACACCTCGCGATATCTATGCTATTCAGAAAAAGATATTGCTCAGTCTGGCTGCCAAGGAGTCGTGCATCATAGTCGGACGTGCCGGTTTCCATATCTTCAAAAACAACCCAAATGCCTTGAAAGTGTTGCTTATAGCTGATTTTGACGCCCGTGTCAAGCATGTGGCTGAGAAATATGACATCAGCGAGGCAGCGGCAAAAAGACGCATCAAACAGGTCGATAAAGACCGTGAGGAATATACCAAGACATACGCTGGAGTGTCGCGTTATGACGCACGCAACTACGATTTCGTCATCAATGTGACAGACATCCCCACATATCATGTGGCGGCATTCCTGGCGCAGAATGCAAAGATGAAGCTTCTTAAAACTCTTTGATTTCTAATTAGATACGTATTCCTACAAATAAGAACACCTGGAACTGGCTATTGCCGGTTTGCAGGGTTCTTGTATTTATATTCGACCAGTTTACCTGACCGGTTGCGCCGATAAACCATTTGTAATTGAAGTCGTGTATTATGGCGGTGCGGCCTACGAGAAATATTTCAGGAAAATCCGATTTAACACTGTATTCCTCTTCCATATAGTTTCGTACACGGGTCTTGCTGTAAAGCACTATGTACGGGAGGGCGGAAATGTGTATGAGCCAGTTGTGCGGCAGTACGAAATTGTATCCGTAGCCTACGCCCAGACCGAAGGTTATGTTGGTTAGACGGAAGAGCTCGTCAGAATTTATGGTATCGCCTATCGAGATGTTGTTAAAATGCATCTCACCTCCTGCAAGCAAACTGCCTGCACTGCGTTTCTGCAGGAACATTTGGGTGAACGCCGCCGGATATGAGAATTTCCTGTGGTTGAAGGCATAATAGAAGTTGAAGTTAAAAACGATCTGGTTTACTTTGCCCTCTGGGATTTCGAGTTCAATTGGCAAAGGCAGATAAAGCGAGTCGTTATCATCTGTTACAACAGGATAGGGGAATATATCCATCCCGGGTACATCTATAATATAATTGCCATGCAGAGTCTGTATTCCGCTCAGTCCGAGTTCAAAACCGAAAGTCTTGCCGTACATGTTGAGTTTGATGTCGAAGTCCCTGTCTTTTTGGCCTGCCAGCTTGTTGAAACTGATGCCTCCGGCAAGGGCGATGCCCATATAACCCACTTGAACGTTGAGTTTTGGCTTGAAGTTGGTGTATAAATCCGTTGTAAAAGTGGTTTGTCCAAGTTCCGCATCCATAGCCTCACCCTCTGTAGCATAGAATGTCTGCCAAATGGTCATAGTCCTCAACTTGAAGGTCCATTTGCACTTGGGACGCATGATGTAGGTGGTGTCGTAAGTGATTTTATTGTAGCGGCGACTGAAAAAATTACCCTCAGGCTTCACCTCCTGCGACATTCCCATCAAACTAGTGAACAGTATGATAACAATCAATAAAAACTTTTTCATAAAGTTAGGAAATACCGATGCAAATATAAGAAAATTATTATTGACTATTCAAAAAAATCATATATTTGCATAAATTATGATGAAGAAATATTTGTATACATTAGAAATGGAGACTCGCGACTATGAGTGCGACCTCCAGGGCATAGTCAACAATGCCAATTACCAGCATTACCTGGAAGCTACACGTCACAAATGGCTGCAGGAACAGGGATATTCGTTCAGACAGTGGCATGAGGAAGGCTTGGATGTGGTTGTGGCTGAAATCACTCTGAAATACAAAACCCCTTTGCACGGACAGGAGGCGTTTCTGTCTTGTCTGAACCTACGTCGTGACGGAGTGCGATTTGTCTTCGAACAGGACATTTATCGCAAGTCGGACATGAAATTGTGCGTGTCGGCACAGGTGTCGGCCGTGTGCATAGTAAACGGAGCGCTTAGCAGAGGTGACGAGATAGCGGAAAAGTTCAACCTTTAGTCAGAAGTTACTGATAAGCAGTTTTTTTGACAAAAAATTTTTTCTGGAAGAGAAAAAAGTTGTAACTTTGCATCCCGTATTTAAAACAAATCAGCATCATGAAATACGGGTTCGATAGCGAGAAATATCTCAAAATTCAGTCAGAACATATTAAAGAACGTATCGCCAAGTTCGGCGATAAGTTGTATTTGGAGTTTGGCGGAAAGTTGTTCGACGACTTCCACGCCAGCCGCGTGTTGCCGGGCTTCCAGCCCGACATCAAGCTGAAGATGTTGCTTCAGCTTGCCGACGTCGCTGAAATCGTTATCGTCATCAGTGCCCGTGATATTGAAAAGAATAAGGTGCGCGGCGACTTGGGCATTACCTACGACGTCGACGTGCTGCGTCTGCGCGAGGAGTTTATGAACCGTGGTTTCATGGTGAGTTCGGTGGTGATTACCCACTACAACGGCCAGGCCAGCGCCGACGCCTACCGTCGTCGCCTCGAGCGCCTCGGCATCAAGGTATATTACCATCGCATCATCGAAGGATATCCCAACAATGTGGCTCTCATCGACTCGGAAGACGGTTTCGGCCGTAACGATTATGTGGAGACAGTGCGTCCGCTGGTGGTTATCACAGCTCCCGGTCCGGGCAGCGGCAAGATGGCGGTGTGCCTCAGCCAGCTTTATCATGAGAACAAGCGCGGCATCAAGGCCGGATACGCCAAGTACGAGACATTCCCAATCTGGAACCTCCCTCTGAAACACCCGGTCAACGTTGCATACGAAGCTGCCACAGCCGACCTCAACGACGTGAACATGATAGACCCGTTCCACCTCGAAGCATACGGCGAGACCGCTGTCAACTACAACCGCGACATTGAGATTTTCCCTGTTTTGAATGCAATATTCGAGTCGATTTACGGCGAGAATCCTTATAAATCGCCCACCGATATGGGCGTCAACATGGCTGGCTACTGCCTCAGCGACGATGAGGTGTGCTGCAACGCCTCTAAAGACGAAATCATCAGACGTTACTACAACGCTTTGTGCGAACTCGCTTCGGGCAAAGGCAGCGAGAACGAAGTCAACAAGATAGCACTGCTGATGAAGCAGGCCAAGATTACCACAGCCGACCGCAAAACCACTATAGCGGCCAAGGATCGCAAGGAGCAGGAAAAGGAACATTCGGCAGCCATCGAGCTGGAAGACGGCACCATCATTACGGCCCATGCCAGCGCTCTCCTTGGGTCGAGCGCTGCGTTGCTTCTCAACGCCACCAAACATTTGGCGGGCATCGGCCACGACGTGAAGCTCATTCCTCAAGCTATGATAGAACCCATACAGAAGACCAAGGTTGATATCCTCAACGGTAAAAACCCGCGTCTGCACACTGACGAGGTGCTGGTGGCCCTGTCCATGCTCAGCCTCTGGGATGAAAACTGCAAGAAATCGCTTGATATGCTTCCGAAACTCAACGGCTGTCAGATGCACTCTACAGTGATGCTTTCAGAAGTGGATCGTAAAATCTTCAAGAAACTTGGTATCGGCTTGACCTGCGACCCGGTGAAGAAGTAAGATTTATAACACTTTTTTCGTCATTATCCTATTGATTCTATCCCACCATCTTGTGGGAAGAATGCTGTGCAGGAAAACCACCGTCTTGCCGCCTCTCCCGACGCAGTAACGTGTGCGAGGACGGCTGCGGTTCACTGCCTTGCAGATGGCGCGTGTCACCACCGCAGGCTTCGAGAAGAGGTTTGAGCGATAAGCCTTGTGCATGTTGTTAGCCTCGTTGATGGCTCGTTCTTCGTAAACCGTGCCGCGTGACGATGCCTCGAGGTTGTCGGCGGCGATGATGCCCCAGTTTGTCTTGATGGTGCTCGGCTCAATCAGCACCACGTCGATGCCAAAAGGCTTCATCTCCATGCGGAGCGCGTCGCTGAAGGCTTCAACGGAGTACTTTGATACGTTATACCATCCTCCGAAATACACTGTGGCTCTTCCAGCAATTGATGCGATGTTGATGATACGTCCTGAATGCTGTGTGCGCATAGTCGGGAGTACTAATTGGCACATTCTTGCCATTCCAAACACGTTGACTTCCAACTGCTTGCGGGCTTCTTCCATAGTGACGTTTTCGATAGCGCCGAAGTAGCCGTAACCGGCGTTGTTAATCAAAACATCGATTCTGCCCTCAGAGTCAAGTACTGATTTCACGCATTCTTGCATTGAGGTGTCATCTGTAACATCCAAACTAAGCGGCACTATACCGAATTCCTTAAGCGGCTCCATCATCTCGATACGACGTGCCGCAGCATAAACCTTATGACCCTGCTTTGCCAGCGCTATCGCTGAGTCATAACCGATTCCTGAGCTTCCTCCAGTGATGAGGATAACTTTTTTGATGTTTTTCATAATGATACAAAAATACGGATTTTTTGAAAAATGGACTTGTGATTTGTGATTTTTTGTACTTTTGTCATATGAAAATCAATCCCGACATAATCTCTTATATCGAAAAGCAAATCATTCCTCGTTACGACGGTTTTGACGCGGCGCATCAGCGTGACCATGTCAATATGGTGATTCAGCAAAGCCTTGAAATTGCTGAGCATCTCGATGTCGACAAGGATATGGTTTACGTCATCGCGGCATACCACGACACTGGGCTTTGTGAGGGGAGGGAGCATCATCACGAGGTGTCGGCAAGAATTATCAAAGCCGATGAGAACCTTCGGAAGTGGTTCACAGAGGAGCAGATTCAGACCATGGCCGATGCCGCTGAAGACCATCGCGCCTCAGCGAAAAATGCCCCTCGCACCATCTACGGCCGAATCGTTGCTGAAGCCGACCGCTTCATCGACCCAGAAACCATAGTCAAGCGTACTATTCAATACGGTCTCGACCACTATCCGGAGCTCTCCAAGGATCAGCAATACGACCGCATGATGCAGCATCTCCACGAGAAATACGGCCGCAACGGATATCTGAAACTATGGTTTTCTGAATCGCCAAATACGGCAAGACTCGAAAAATTGAGACAAATGATTGATAATGAGGAGGCGATAAAAGAGATTTTCGAGAAAACTTCTTTTAGTGGATTATCGTAATTTTTCTGTTGACGGATCGGCCATCGCGTTCAAAGCGCACAATATAAATTCCCGCCTGCCATTGTGATACTTCTATGGTTTGACGAGTACCGTAGACACTTCCAGACATCACTTTACGTCCTGTCATATCGAAAACATCAACATTCAGAGGCATAGGACTCGACTCGTCTTCGTTGCCTATAATTATGTATTCGCTGGCGGGATTAGGGTAAATGCTTATATTCTCGGCCAAGGTCTCGCCAATGGATGTCGGCATAGCCAGATGGTTCAGCAGGAAATTTCTGGTGATATTGAAACATGTGTCAAATTCGGCCTCTTTAATCATCATTATGGCGTTGAAATAAAACACATGACCTTTGCCTTCAAAAGTGTGCAGTTCATAGTCGGTGATGCCTAAGTCATCGAGGCGGTTTGCTATGGCATGAGAGCCGTACATGTATATTGATATGCTATTTAGGAGCAACTGTGATGAGCAGTATCCCGAGTCGTAAGGCAATGTAACATCCGCGGTACCGTGAATCATGCATAAAGGGGTATAGTCGTCGGCATCAATCATGTCCGTACCTATGATGCCACCCCATTGCGGTATGGCACCTGACACCTGGGCTGAGTAGTCGGCGTACTCTTCAAAACCTGAACTGTGCATAGGGCCGAGGTCGGGGTATTCGAATGTCTCCGCAGGTCGTTCATCCTCGTCCATGAAAAGCTCGAGTAGTATGGATATTGAGCTGGATGAGCTGCCCAGAACAAATATGCGAGAGGGGTCGATGCGGTATTCTTCACAATTGGCTTTAAAATAGCGAATGGCGGCACTTAAATCCTGAGCCGACATATAGGCCTCGCGTATAATAGATCTCTCTGAAAGATATACAATGGGTAAAAGACGATAATCGATGGTGGCGGTGACATAGCCGTGCTTGGCCAGACGTGTGCAATACTCAGTCATATCGGCAAAATCGCGCCATCCTGTGACAAAGGCACCCCCAAACATAGTAATGACCAAAGGTCTTGCCTGCATGGTGTCGCCTTCTGGTTCGTAGAAATCGAAATAAAGAGTGGTCGGCAGCAACATGCCTTCCCTAACTGCACGGCTGAATGGGATCTCTTCCTCGACTATAACATCCTCGAAAACGGGTTCTGCGAAACGTCCAGACTGTGCTGATGCAGTTTTATGTGATGTAAAAAACAGCACTGATGCGATGAAAATACTTAAAAATAGTGCCTTTTGGATATTTTTCATGTTAAATGCCGTTAGTTTTAAGACGCAAAGTTATTTAAAAAAATCATATATCTGCATTTTTTTGTCATAATTTCTTATTTTTGCGGAATAAAATAATGATAGGTTTATGTTACAAATTGGTCAAAAAGCCCCGTATTTCGAGGGCATAGATGAAAACGGAAACATCGTGAAATTGAGCGATTTCGCTGGAAAGAAGCTCGTTTTGTATTTCTATCCGAAGGATAGCACCCCGGGTTGCACTGCCGAAGCCTGCGACCTTCGCGACAATTATAACCGCTTTATTGCATTGGGTTACAATGTGTTAGGAGTTAGCCGCGACAGCACCGCCTCGCACCAGAAGTTCATCGCAAAATACGAGCTGCCGTTCCACCTCATCGCTGACACCGACCTCACAATCCTCAAGGCTTACGAAGCTTGGGGAGAAAAAAAGATGTACGGCAAAGTGACCGAAGGAACACTGCGCACAACCTACGTCATCGACGAAAACGGCATAATTGTCGACGCCATCGGCAAAGTTGATACGAAAAACCATACAAATCAAATTCTGGAAAAATGAGAAAGCTTTTATTTATTGCTCTTTTCAGCTTTTTGGCGCTATCGGTTAGCGCTCAGGAAATGCTTGTCGGTTCGTATAATATCCGTTATAAGAATCGTAACGACAGCCTCAACGGCAACGTCTGGACCAAGCGCTGCCAAGTGATTTGCGACCAGGTCAACTTCATGAATCCTTTGATTTTCGGCACGCAGGAAGTGCTTTATGGTCAGCTTCAGGATATGAAGAGAGGCCTCGACGGCTACGACTACATCGGCATAGGTCGCGACGACGGCGAAAGGGGAGGAGAACACGAAGCTATTTTCTATAAGAAAGATCAGCTGACTCTGCTCGAAGACGGCAACTTCTGGCTCAGCGAGACGCCTGACAAACCAGGTCTCGGCTGGGACGCTGCCTGCATCCGCATTTGCACCTGGGGCAAGTTCCAGGTGAATGCCAAGAAGAAAAAAGACCGCACCACATTCTATTTTTTCAATCTCCACATGGACCACGTCGGTGTTGTGGCACGTCGTGAGGCCGCGAAACTGGTGGTGGCCCGCATCAAAGAGATTGCTAAAGATGCCCCTGTCATACTCACAGGCGATTTCAATGTCGACCAAACAAACGAAATATATACCATTTTCACAAACTCAGGCCTGCTGAAGGATTCCTACGACGCCGCGCGTATCCGCTTCGCTGAAAACGGCACATTCAACGCGTTCAAGACGGAATATTTCACTGAAAGCCGTATAGACCACGTCTTCGTGTCACCGGCAACCACTGTTGAGGCTTACGGCGTTCTTACCAATAGCTATTGGACAGAGAACGAGACGTCAGCCGCCTCTGAAAAGGCTTCCGACGCACCTCAGGAAATATGGTTCAGCAACACCACTCGGCGAAATCCTTCAGACCACTATCCGGTCTTTGTAAAGATAAAGATGTAAAAACAAAGGGGCGAATTTCATTCGCCCCTTTATTTTAGACATAAATCAATATTGTCTTATTTCTCGCACTTTTTGCAGCAGCATCCTGTGATGCATTTGTAGACCAGTCCGGCGAGGCAGGCTCCTACGAGCGGTGCCACGATGAACAGCCACAGCTGACTGCAAGCGCACCAGCCGTTGGCGTTCGAGAACAGGGCTACGCCGAGTGAACGGGCCGGGTTGACTGATGTGTTGGTCAGAGGGATGCTGATCAGGTGAATAAGTGTCAGTGTGAGACCTATGGCTAAGCCGGCGAATTTGCCGTTCTCATGACGGCTGTCGGTGACGCCGAGTATGACCATAAGGAATACGAAGGTGAGCAAAGCCTCGGTGAGGAAAGCGCCACCAGTTGTGAGCTTGAGGTAACCGTCGCCTGCTGCATGTGCGAACTCAGGACCGTAGCCGTTGGCTGCGAAGACACCTGTCGGGCCGAGTTTAGCGGCGTTCCAGATAACCATAAGCAAAGCACCGGCGATTATACCGCCAATAATTTGAGCTGCCCAGTAAACGAGCATCTCTTTGAATGTCATGCGGCCGTTAGCCCACACACCAAAACTCACTGCCGGGTTGAGATGTGCTCCGCTGATGTGACCGATACCGTAAGCCATCGCGATGACTGTCAAGCCGAAAGCGATTGCTACACCTAAAAAACCTACATGGCCGAAGAGTGCTGTACCGCAACCTCCGAATACCAAGACGAATGTGCCGAACAATTCGGCGAAAAACTTGTTACTTGTTTTCATGACTTTTATGTTTTAAAGTACGTTGCAAATCTAATAATTATTTCAACACATTACCAAAGCACCACACGTTTTTCAGGTGCAATCCACATGCCGTCGCCTTCTTTGATGCCGAAAGCCTCCACAAACTCAGTCACCTGAGGCAAAGCCACGTTGACACGGTTGCGTCCGAGTGAGTGCACGTCCATCTGTGTGAGCTGTAATGCAGCCTTTGGACGGATATTTGATGCCCAAACAGCCGCGTAGGCGAGGAAGAAACGTTGCTCAGGAGTGAAGCCGTCCATCATCTCCTTGTTGACCTGACCTTTCTTCATTGCGTTCTGCATGGCCAGATAGCTCACGTGGAGACCGCCGTTGTCGGCTATGTTTTCACCCAATGTCAGCTCGCCGTTGCCGTGTATGAGACCGAGCTCGGGATCGTCGAGGGCTATGCAGTTGTTGAATGCCTCAACCAAAGCCTGTTTGTTCTTGTCGAAGTTGGCGGCGTCCTCTTCTGTCCACCAGTCGTGGAGGTTGCCGTCCTTGTCGTACTGACGTCCCTGATCGTCGAAGCCGTGTGTAAGCTCGTGGCCTATCACCACTCCGATGGCGCCGTAGTTGGCAGCCTCGTCAGCGTTCATGTTGAAGAACGGTGGCTGCAGAATGGCGGCTGGGAAGCAAATCTCATTGGTGGTCGGATTGTAGTAGGCGTTGACAGTCTGAGGTGTCATCTGCCATTCGTAACGGTCCATAGGCTTGTTGATCTTGCTGAGCATGTAGTCCATGTCGAACTCGTTGCTGCGCACCACATTGGCGAAGTAGCTGTCGTCTTTGATTTCCAGACCGCTGTAGTCACGCCACTGGTCCGGATAACCAATCTTCACGAGTATGGTTGAAAGCTTCTCGTGGGCGTTGGCCTTTGTGACATCGGTCATCCAGGTGGCCATGTCGATGCGTTGTCCGAGAGCCACTATGAGGTTCTGCACCAGAGTTTCCATGCGCTGTTTGGCTTCGGCAGGGAAGTAGCGTTCAACGTAGAGTTGTCCGAGAGCTTCGCCCATGGCGCCGTCCACTGTAGCGGTGACGCGTTTCCAGCGCGGCCGATTCACTTCGCGACCGCTCAAAAGCTTGCCGTAGAAGTCGAAGTTGGCATCGACGAAGTCATCGCTGAGGTATGAGGCCGCGCCATTGATGACGTTCCAGGCGAAGTAAGCCTTGAATACCTCTACGTCGGTGTCGCCGAGCACTGCGTCAACCTCTTTGAAATATTTGGTCTGGGCGATGTTGAAGCTCTGCATGCCATCCATGATGTTCATGGCATTGAAGTAGCTGGTCCAGTTGATATTCGGGGTGAAAGCTTCAGCTTCCTTAACAGTGTAACGGTTGAAGGTGGCTATAGGGTTACGGTTCTCGAGACGTGTGTTCTGAGCCTTTGCCAGACGTGTCTCAAACTTCATAACCATTTTTGCGAGTTTGTCGGCGCTGTAGCCGCTCATTTTGTCGAAGCCTGCCATGGCAAACTCCTTGGTCATCAGCTCGACATAACCTTTACGGATGTTGACGTTGTTGCCCTCGTCGGTGAGGTAGTAATCGCGGTCGCCAAGGCCGAGACCCATCTGGTAAGCGTAAGCTATGCACAGCTTGGCATCGTCTTTGTCAGCTTCGCCGAACACTCCGAACAGCACGTGACCGCCGCGACGGTGCATCTTCAGCATTGTATTCCAAACGTCTTCACGAGTCTTCATCGAGTTGATTTCCTCAAGGTAAGGCATGATAGGGGTGGCACCTTGCTGCTGCAGACGTTCGCTGTCCATTCCCATGTTGTAGAAAGTGGCTATCTTGTCGGCCAGCGAGCCGGGCTTGTTCTGCATGGCGCTCACCGAGTCGATGATACTGCGAAGGTTTTCCTGGGCTTTTTCAGCCAAAACGTCGAAGGCGCCGTAACGTGAATGCTCAGCGTCGAGAGGGTTGTTTTTCATCCAACCGCCGCAGGCATATTGGTAGAAGTCGTCCTGCAGACGAGCTGTAGTGTCAAAATTGTCAGCCTTTATGCCCGATGTGAGATTGGCTTTCTGCTGACATCCTGTAGCTAAAATTGCCATAGTTGCAATAGTTAAAAGGGTTTTCTTCATTGTTGATTTATTTTTTATCGTGCAAAATTACAAATTTTATTTATATGTCTTCTCTCCAATAGTTTTTTTGTAATTTTGCGCCCTCAAAACAGCACAAAAGCATGAAGAAACTAAACACATTCATTGTCGCACTATCCTTGATATTCGGCATGGCCCAGTGCAAGAAACAGGAAACGCCCGCCACACCCCAAAACACAGAAGGCAACCTTGTTCACCTCACCGTGAAAGTGGGCAACGGCTCAAAAGTTGATGTTGACCCCTCAACTGGTGTCGTCTCTTTCAGTGATGGCGACAAACTTTATGTTGGCTACAATAGTGCCTGTGTTGGCACGCTGGAATATAGCGCCAGCACGAACAAATTCAGCGGCGACCTCAGTCTTTCACAAGACGGCGAACAACCGCTGCATTTCTACTAATTGGGAGGAGATGTTAACCAAGTTGGTGAAACGCAGCAATACATCGTTGACATCTACGAACAACAATTCAATCCCTATCCCGTGATTTCCTACGGCACTTCAACGACTAACTATTCCGAAAGTAGCACCACTTATTCCAGCACATTGGAGAACCAATGCGCCTTGGTGGAGTTCACCACCAACAGGATTCTCAAGGAAACGAACTTTTATATCCAGGGAATAAACAACCAGGTGGCTATTGACTTTGAAAACAACACCATTACCACGACCAACACCACGGGCAACATCTCACTGTACCCGGAAACTCCCACCAGCCGCTGGGCCATCCTGCTTCCCAATGAAGACTCAGTGACCGTCAACGTTTATGCCGTAGGTTACATTGAAAAAAATATTACCATTCCTCCTGTCAAGAAAAATGATTTTCTGCATGGCGAGAATGCTGTCAGTTTTGAGTTGACGGCTATGGAGGCCGACGACCCGCTGACGATAGAGGCCGCACCTTTTACGAATGGCTACATCAGTGTGATCAATCCGCTGCAGGGAATGAAGTACTCGAAAAACGATGGCGAAAAGATACCCATAGAAAGCGACATCGAAATCCACCTTGAACAATTCGACGTGGTGCGGTTTTACGGCAACGGCACAGACTATAGCGGTACCAAGATTGTCAGCGGTATCAATATGTCATTGTATGGCAACATCATGAGTTTAGTGGACGAGGAAAACTTTGCGACGATCACCACAATGGAAGGTGCTTCTTTCGCGGGTCTTTTCGCTGGAAACACATGTGGCTTCGAGGCAAGCGGTCTGCTGCTGCCGGCCACGACGCTGAGCCAAGACTGCTATTCCGGCATGTTTGCCGGGTGCTCCGGAATGTCGGACACCCCCGTCGAGTTGCCCGCCTTAACATTGGCCCCCGGATGCTATTCCAACATGTTCGAGGGGTGCGACATGATACCGGCTGCTCCTCATTTGCCCGCCACGGAATTAGTCGACAGGTGCTATGCTTCTATGTTTTCCGGATGCGGTACCATTGAACAAGTGACCTGCTTAGCCACCACCATCAATGGCACTGACTGCACCACAGACTGGCTCAACGGAGTGAAAACTGACGGCACGTTCACCAAGGCCAAGGGTGCATCCTGTTGGTCCTCGGGTAGCAACGGTATCCCATGGGGCTGGACGGTGAACGAATACTAACCTTACAACAATCGTCGAAACTTAATGTTTGGATAATGCCTTTGTATTATAAGTATGCATACAGGTATTGTTTGACCAGCGAAACCAGTACGGATGTTTTTGAAAACACACGGCAAGAGAGTTCGCTCTGCACTTTTCGGAAGAAACGCGCTCTGGCAATCTCCAAACGTTATATATTACAACGGAATCAGCGTGCTGACAACCACATTGTTGTTAGGCTCTGTCTGGCTCTCCACACGTGAGATGCCACGCTCTGGCCCATTCACAGGCGTCACGATGGTGACAGTGGAGCCGTCAGCCTTGATGGCACTCTCTATGAAAGCCATGATGCCGCCATCGAAGCTACAATCGGTAACCATATTATACTGCGGCACCTGCGAGCGGTCGCAAATCACCGTTTCTGTACTCAAATCAGCCAAAGTGTAGATGGTGAAACTCTGTAAGCCGTTGGCGACATTCGCCTGATAATAATGGCCTTCCGCATCGAATTGGGTATATAACGGCCATCCGGCAGGAAGTGTATTGGCCGTCAGTTGATAGGTGTTTGCATTGAAAGTGTAAAGCGTCTCGCAGTTTGGCCATGAATAGTTTTCCTCATCGCTCACATATATCAAAGTCTGCGCCATTTCACATGGATCTGCAATGAAATAGCCTGTAGCGACAGCTGTTCCCGTTGCCGCATCGCCATCGATATCGACACGATAGATAGTGCCTTCATTATTATCGTCAGTATAAACCGACACGAAATATTTACCACCAATGCAACGCATCGAAGGCCAATTGCTGTCACCCCATCCCGTAGCCACTGGAATGCCTTGTATTGCTGGCAGCTCGCCGTTTGAATTCATAATAGCAGCCACATGCGGTATATTGGCACCATAGCTGATGCATGTGCCAAGATGTCCCTCATTGTCCGTGATGGCATAAGCAATGTTTATAGGCTGCGTCTCAGTGCCTGGCAACACACTGATTACGTTGACATTATCCCCATTTATGCAAAGCTTCGCCAATCCTCCGTTATATCCTCCCGATGCGATAAAAATGTCGTCACCAACCTGTGCGATAAGACCCAATTTACGCAGCCTGTCGCCAGTGAGGTCGCCGTCAACTGGCACTCCGTTATCGAAAATCCAAGGGATATTCGGACCTCCCCAATATTTAAGGTTTCCTATCGGGAATTTTTGAGCTACCCCATTAAGGTCGTAAATCTTTCCGTCGCTGCGGCGGATAAGGAAGTTCTCGCCATAATCCGACCACCAGCTGTGTTCGACTATACCTCTGATGTTGTCCTGCATGCTTTGGCTGAAAGCGTTGTAGTTGTCGCATTGGTAACGGCATCCCATAAGCCAGATGTAAACGTCACCCACAGGTATCATCGCGGTGATGCTGACAGTGAGGTTTTGCTTCAATTCCGAAGCGACACCGCTGTCGTCGCATTCGTATTCATAAGCCATAATCTGCAGATTGCCGTTCTCGTCAACGCTATAAAGAAATCCGCCCGTCTCACCGTCTTTGGAGTCTTCTTTGGTACCCAAAGCGAGGTATTTTGCACCGTTGAGGTTCACCTTGCTCATCTTAAAACTATAGTTTTTGTCGTTGTCTTTTTTCTTACAAGAAACCGTAAAGACAAGAGCCAAAATCATCAGAAATCCGAATAATTTTTTCATAGTTTTTTATTAATCGTTAGTAATCAGGTGCAAAATTATAAATAATTTTTAATAAAAATCAAATAATTTACTTGTTTTCGCCTAAAATCGCCCATCTCAAGAATGGTATTCTCCTTATTATTTCATAAATCGCTGGCGAGAGTGTAAACACTGCCACGGTCAAGATAAGATATATCGCCACTGGAGGTAATGTGGTGTGGTATTTCATCATGTAGCCGAGGCTAGCAATCACCAGATAATGAACGATATAGATGCCGAAGCTCGACTTTGTCATGTAGCCGGCGAACTTACCTGTGCGGTCGAATTTTGCCTTAAACCAGCCCATCATAGCCAGGCACATAAGCCAGCCGTAAAGGCAGTTGAGCGGACTTGCCATATATTGAGGAGTGGTATTGTTCTGACCGAATGTGGTGACAACCAGCACCGCACCTGCGATGGCGGCGAAAATCATCATCGGGATCCAAAACCTACCTAGAGTTTCCTGAACCTTATCGTGAGAAAATACAAGATATCCCATCATGAAGACTATGAAGTAAAACACCGGCTTGTAGAGGTTGTATAAGCCATCCGCCGACTGTGCCCGCGGATTCATGATGAGAGTCTTCTCGCCAAGCCAGAATAGGAGCACAAGGAGGACAATCAACGCCATACCCGACTTGCCTGATGCCACTTTGCCGCACCAGCTGTGGAAACGGCTGTTTTTATCTATGGCAGTTATGATAAGCAAAATCAGCGAAAACAGCCACAGATCCTGAATAAACCACAACGGTCCGATGCCGTTCACCGACCAGATGAGATATTTGAAAGGCTGAGGCACCGCTGCCAAAACATCGTTACCACTGACATGGGTATTGAAATAACCGACCATCCATTGGAACACAAACAATCCTATGGTGGCAGGAACCAACAACTTGCGCGTCCTCGACTTAAACCATGATTTTCCATCACGGTTTTCCAAAGCATAACGTGAGCTCATTCCTGCTAAAACAAACAACAGAGGCATAAACCAAGGATACAAAACGTACATCAGAACATCCTGGTACTGCGGACCGTCGCCGAAACCGCCCACGCCGCCGAAGACGCCTTTGTTGTTGTAAAAATAAACCACGTGGTAAAGCAGCACCAGAAGCACCGTCACCCAGCGCAAATTGTCAATCCAAAATTTTCTTTGTGTGTTCATAACTAATTTTCTTTGTAAAACTCCCAGGTGTCGGTGTGGCCGTCTTTGTAGGTGTAGCTCCAAACCAGCTCTTTTTTTGTCAGTTTCGCCAAGTTGAACTTGGTTTCGCGACCGATGCCGGCGCTCACTTTCTTAACGATACTGGCAGCGAGTTCGCGTTCTTCGCCGCAGCCATCTCCTTTAGCCTCAAGCAGTTCCATGCGGAAACTTTCGGCATCACCCGATGAATAGAAATCCTTGCCTTCAATGCGCCACCAACCCGGACTGACGTAGTTAAAGATCCAAGTCAAAGTGCCGCCTTCGTTCAAAGTCACTTTATAAACCTGATTAGCTGAGTCTAGAGCGCTTCCGTCAGGATAAAAATCCATGGTGCCGGTCTCGTGCACATCGACATGCCCTTCTGCTATGTCATAATTCCAGCCATGCTGGTAATAATAGTGTCCGGCAGCATCTATTTTATTAAAATCTTTAATCCATTCCAACGCTGACTCTACCGGTGTTTCGGTCATCACATCAGGCTCAATCGGGTCGTCGCAGAACACTTCGCCTGTGCGGGCGACATCGGTACCTATTGTAAGCACTAGTTGCGAGCCGTCAGGAAGGCTGAACGGTTGGTTACAAGAGGCATAACCTGCTGTAGGCGCACCGAAAGTGCGCGCGTTTTCCATGCCACGGAAACAAATAAGAACCGCTTCGCCAGAACTTGCAGTCTTGTCGTCGGTGAGAATCACCACAGGGCATTCGATTGGCGATTGTCGCGTCACACCAACCGCTTTCACCACAAATTCCACATTGACTTTACTACAATGATTGCGAGTCTGGAATTTCAAAATAATGTCATCAGGCAGAAAACGATGCACCGCGGCAATCATCGGATGCATGTTGCCTCCAAGGTTGCCTCGGAGGTCTATGACAACACCTTGCAAGTCATCTGGAATAGCGTTTAAAACGGTATTAGCGTATTTGACACCATCTTCATGATTACCCATAAAATGCGGCAGTTTGATGAATGCGATGCCTTCCTCGAGAATCTCCACTGACGGCATCTCCCATTCAGCGTTGTAATTATCCGTCTTTTCGTCGGCGGTCATCAAAAAAGTGTGTTTGCCACCTGCCACCTTACCCGTTTTACTGACGATTTCCTGAGCCTCTTCAATAGTTGCAGGTTTTGCTGACAAAGCCTCCTTCTTGGCATTCTCCCATTCGTTACCTTGAGCGTAAATGCCATGCTTATCCATGATTTTAACGGCTTTTTTGACATAATTTACATTTGAATTGCCGCATGATGCCATCAAGCAAGCTGTCAACAATATTAATAATACACGTTTCATAATTATAATATTCAAACTTTTAAATTATTCTTAGCCTCTGTATTATTTGCATGAACCATGGCGATTTTCGGACATTGTTCCATTTCCGGGCATTTGCCGCAGGTATCAACGCCCTTTTGCATCGCGCATTGGCGAATTGGGCAAAGTTTATCGCAAAAAATGGTCTTCCTGCCATTAACACGACAACCATCACAGTTGATATGCTCAGGCAAAATTATAACATTATTCAATTCCGACCACAGCTTTGCTGTTTTTTCACGCAAAGCGTTGTCATTATTCTTTGTGGCAATATAAGCGTCACATTTCTCGCAGTTCAAGCCACAATAGGCAATCAAATCATTCATTTCTTTCCGTAATATCCGTTTAATCCGTGGTCGTTTATCTTTCTAGTTTCATTACTTTTACCGGTCTGTCGGCGCCGACTACGAGATTTGGACAAATGGTTTCAATGCCTGTATCTTTAAATCCGCACTTCTCCATCACCTTGCCGGATGCTGGATTTTCAGGGAAATAATCGCCCCAAATTGCATTGAATTTATCTACATTAAAACAATAATCAATGACCAAACGCAATGCTTCAGTGCAGATTCCTTTGCCCCAGTAAGGCTTGGCGACCCAATAGCCGATTTCACATTCGTTTTCAGCTATTTTCAAGTTTGAAACAGAAGCTCTAAGAACTCCGATACATCCAATTATCTCAGAGGTCTCTTTTAACTCAATTGCCCATGTATCGTCATTGCTGAAGAAGCTTTTAATAATCTCCCTGCTCTCCTCCACGCTTTTATGCGGCAGCCAACCGGCGCGAGGCCCAACATCAGGGTCTGAAGCGTATTTGAACAAAGCGGTGGCATCACTTTCCCGCCAAGGGCGAAGCAATATTCTATCTGTTTGCATATTCATTCTATAATTTTTTTGTTCTGATGAAGTGTCCTTCCTGAACCGCTGCAAAAGTGGCGATGGCGATGCCGCACAGGATACGTATGCCTGTGATGATGTTGGCCTGCATTATTTTTTCCAGCGTTTAAGCATCGGGAAATACTGCCGCATCATGTCCTTGTATTCCTCCTTGGTCATCGGCTTCGGCATGTTTTTGTTCACCTCGTCGACAAACTGCGCACAGAATTCAATCATCTCGTCCATTGTGCAGTCATTGGTAAACTTGCCATTCTGATAGCAATACACGCAGTAATCTTCATTTTTGCTTCCGTCGGCATTTGTGCCGCGATTCTCATCATTCAGAGGCATTCCGCAACTCTGACAAAATTTTTGTTCCATAACAAAAGCTTTTAATAATCATGGCAAAAATACTAAATTCTGATATTTTAGGAACTTTTTTGTGATATTTTACACATTTGGGCGATTTTTAGAGAAAATATCTTAATTTTGCAGATGAGATAATAATTCATTTTAACCATGAAAAAACTTTTGATAATAATAATTACCATCATTCTTTTGACAGGATGTGCAAGCCAAAAACATACCGCAACGCAATCGGAAAGCAGCGTCGTTTCATCGAAAAACGGCATAACTTTTGCAGTTGATGGCGACTTGCCAAAAATCGATGAGCCGCACAGGTATTTGACCAACGGCAATAATGCCGTACGACTAATCCTTGACTACGAAGAGATTCCAGAAAATGAACATAACATTATAACAAGCAGCTTTGCCGACGAGCAAAACCTGAGATGTGTCAGCAGGGATCAAGATGCATTTTATAAGTGCATGGTGCATGCCTACGCCTACCATAAGTCCGTAACAATTTCACCAGATATGATTTGGTTGCTCATAAGCCAGGGCTTTGCCCGCTATGTCAATGCCCATCCAGAAGAAATGAGGGAGCAGCTTGTCAATCATTCCGGAAAGATGGATCTGACAGTGGAGTCTGATGTGGATGTGCTCTCTGAAGATGCCGACTGGTCAAAGCTGATCAACGATTTTACATCGCAAATAGACAAATATACAAAAGGAGACATCGCACAAACCATCACCGCCGACTTCTCAACGACGGATTTAGCAGAACGCGTCGCATCGCAAATCACATTGATGGAAAGCGTGAAACCGTATTTCGAGTATATTCTCGAGTACGCCGCATGCGGCATCCCTTACATCTCTCTCCAAGGCACTCCCGACGACTGGCAACGAGTCCTTGACAAGACTAAAAAGCTTGGAAAATATGGAAGTCTTGTAACATGGACCAAAGATCTGGAGCCTATCTTAACAGAGTTTGTGCACGCTGCCGAAGGGCATCCCAACAATGATTTCTGGCGCGGGATGGTCAAGAAACGGCCTATAAACAAACTTAAAGGCGGTGGCTGCAGTATGGAAGAACCAACAAAAATCGACGGATGGATGCTGAAACTCTTCCCTGATGAGGACGGAAATACCCTTGACGACATCTACCACACAAGCAGCATGCCTTCAGAACTTGTAAGAGTAGGCTTCAAATATCATGTGCTCGACATAGATAACGGCAGCATTCAGAAAGAGATGCCGATGGAACTCTGGGCTGGGTTTATAGGAGCCCAAGAAGACACCGTCAATAACATGCTAACACCTAAGATTGGCTGGTTTGTCCGCATTGCCACCACCGACGAACAGATATTGGAAAATTTGAGACAAAAAGACACATTATTAGGTATAGAATTACGTGTTCAGGAAGTGCCCGAAATTCTTGCTAAAATAAACCACATTCATAGTATAAAACTTGAATTCACCGACGAAGTGGTAATACCCGACTGGTTTTATGATCTGTCAATTGACTATCTTATCATTAAAGGAAAAGTATCGAATAAAGACAAGGCGAATCTTTTGGAGCATTTCCCGAATACTTTTTTTTACTAAAAAGAAATTTTCTTTGTTCTAATAAAATGCCCTTCCTGAATGGCGGCAAACGTTGCAAATATAGCAACAATTATTATCGGAATCAATGATTCAACGAAAAACGTGACGGGAATTCCCACAAAAAGCAGAAATCCAGTCACTTTGTTCGCGATGGTATGCGGAAAAACGCATTTTTTATATATCACCAATGCTGAAATCTGGTTGATGACTTTGATTAAAGCAATTACTAGAGCCCAAATCCAAAGCCAGTTCGGAAGTGCCAATACCGGAATCAACTTTATGCAGCAGCAAGCCACAAAAACGATGTCAGCCATGCTGTCCAGTTGTGCTCCGGTTTTGCTCTCGCAATGGAGCTTTCGAGCCAAATAGCCATCAAGCATATCGCTGATGCCACAAGCTAAATAAAGCACCCAGAAAATCGGGTTTTCAACCCCGAAAAAGAACAATCCTAGAGCTGCTATTACTCTAAAAATCGTGATTATATTCGGCAGTGTTTTCACTAATATCTCTCGACAAAATCAGTGATGATCTTGAAAATAGGCTCGTAAGTCACGAAGATAGCGTTCTTGTATGTGTCGTAAATAGTGTGATAATACTTGAAAGCGTCGCCATTCTCGTTCTCGAACAAGATGCACGGCACCTTCTGCTCAGCAAACGGATAGTGGTCACTGTTGGCAGCCAATTCGCCACGATGCAAAGCCTCGAAATAATGCTTCTCACCGTTGATTTTCTCGAGCAAAGCAAATCCGCGGACGCCCTCGTCGCTGATCTCACAGTACTGCACAGGGTTGTTGTCGCCTATCATGTCGATATTGAACAGATACTTGATCTGATTGAGCGGCACAGTCGGGTTGTCTACATAATACAAAGAGCCGTTCAAACCGGAGTCTTCACCTGAGAAGGCGATGAAATACATGTCGAATTCGGGCTTGTTCTGTGCGTAATATGCAGCCAGAGTTACTATTGTTGCTGTGCCAGAAGCATTGTCGTTGGCACCGGCGTAATAAACCTTGTCACCGAGGTTGCCGAGATGGTCGTAATGTGCTGTAAAAACATAGCAGCTGTCGTGTCTCTTGCCGTTCACCTTGGCGATGACGTTGAAAAGCTCGTAGTCTTTGAGGAACTCGTTATCAATGTCCAATTTCACGTTTTTCACGCCTTTGATAGCCTCCGGAGTAATCCAAACTATAGGCTTGCCCATCACACGGCTGCCATAAGCCTTGTAAAACTTGATAGGGGAGGTCCAAGTCTGGATGAAACCGGCATTGGTGGCATCCTTTTTATGGAGAGGTCTGAACGCCTCGCCATGGTTGTACATAAACCAGAAGTCGCACACCACCAAGCAGTTGGCATATTCAGGCTTTGCCAGATCGGCATACATCTTCTCAGCGTCGAAATTCAGCGTATCCACGTGATATACCGGGAACTCGCCATGTACGCCCGGCGAATACTCTCTCATTGCAAAATCTACACCCGGGGTGAGTTTCTTGCCGTCTGCCCACATGTCCATCTTTCCGCAGAAAGTGTTGATGTCTATTTTGAAAGGCTGGCGCACGACCTCATCGGTTCCTACTTTCTTGAATTCTTCAACGAGATAATCTCCCGCCATGTTAGCTCCGTTTTTGGCATAGCCACGGCCTTGATATTTCTTGGAACTCAGTTCCTTGACAACCTTTTTGTAATGCTTCAAATCCTGTGCATTCAATGATGTTTCTGAAAACATCCCGATGGCGAACACCGCCAATAACAATACTAATATTCTTTTCATCTTTTTAAACTTTTATATTTTAAACTTAAAACAACTCTCGTGCCTTCCTCGTCAACCTACAGCAGGTCGAGAAAATAGTTTCGAAGCCCGGCGGCATGCTACTCGACATCAAACACTGCGACGATGCTATTCCTGTGTCGATAAGCAATATGTCGGAGATTAAAAAGAAACTCTCAGAATAGCTTTATCTCACCACTCTTGTGAATTCAGGCTTTGCGTCATTGAGTTTGATAATGTAGATTGTCAAATCACCTGATGTAGGTAAATTCGGATCCTCTTCGTGCGGAATATCGTAGGCGCAGTACATGTATTCTGTGCCGTTCGGAATGGCTCGGCTGGCCACCGTCTTGGGCACAGCATTCAACATAGGATAATTGTCAGTCGCCATTTTGAATATATCGATCTCCTCGCGAGAGAGTTCGTGCTGTTTGGTGAAGTCTTTCAGTTTGACGTAACTGCCTTTAATGAAGCCGTTCTCTTTCAGGAACTGGTCAACCTCCTGAGGCATGGCTGCCATGCGTGCTGCACGCACTCCGTAGCCGGGGAGTATGTTTGCCATAGGCTCTGCCTTGGCCAGATCAGCAACGCTCGACTCCAATCCGCCGCTGCCGAAAGTGCAGAATGGAACCACTTTCTTGCCGCTCAGGTCGATATCGTTCAACAAGGCGGCTACAGGTGGAGCGTAGGTGCCGAACCAAATAGGATAACCGATGAAAATCACATCGTAATCGGCTATGTTGGCCTGCAATGGTTTGTTAGCTGGAATATAACCGTTTTTGCGTTCTTCGATGCAACGGTCGATGGTGGCTTTGAAATCGCCTGTGTAAGGTTCTTGCGAATGGATCTCTTCCATGTCGGCATTGAGATTCTTGACTATCTCCTTAGCCACGGTTTCGGTGTTGGATGTCTGTGAATAATAAAGGACCAGCACTTTCTGTTCCTTATTCGAGCCGCATGAAACTGCCATTAACATTGCTGCCATAAGTGCAAAAAATAGTTTTAATGTTTTCATATTATTACTGATTTTAATTTGTTTTGTCATTGTTGTCTATGCAAGCTTTCACGAAATCCATGAACAGCGGATGCGGATGCAGCACTGTAGATGAATATTCTGGATGGAATTGCGTGCCGATATACCATTTGAGTTCTGGAATCTCGACTATTTCCACAAGTTTCGACTCGGGGTTGAAACCAACGCAGTGCATGCCGTTTTTCTCGTATTGGTCGCGGTATTTGTCGTTGAATTCATAACGGTGACGGTGGCGTTCGTGTACTAAGCCTGTCCCGCCGTAGGCTTGGGCTGTGCGGCTGCCTTTTACGAGTTCGCAGTCGTAGGCGCCCAGACGCATGGTTCCGCCCATCTGGGTGATAGACTTCTGTTCCTCCATCATGTCAATCACATTGTGAGGGGTGACAGGGTCCATCTCGCTGCTGTTGGCGTCGGCATAGCCGAGCACGTTGCGGGCGAACTCTATGACCATCATCTGCATGCCGAGGCAGATGCCGAAAGTTGGGATGTTGTGAGTGCGGGTATATTCGGCGGCTGTTATTTTGCCTTCAATGCCGCGTTGTCCGAAGCCTGGGCAGATGACTATGCCTGCCATGCCCTTGAGCATCTCGGCTACATTGTCCTTTGTGATATGCTCGCTGTTGATGAAATGCGATTTTACTTTGTAATCGTTGTAAGTGCCTGCGTGGGCGAGGCTTTCGAGTATGCTCTTGTAGGCGTCCTGAAGGTCGTATTTTCCAACGAGTGCGATGTCGATGGTGCGGGTGGCGTTTTTGCGGCGCTCCAAAAAGTCGTGCCAGGCGCCCAACTCAGGTGTAGGTCCGACTTCCATGCCCATCTTCTTCATGATGATGGCGTCAAGGCCCTGACGCTGCATGTTGACAGGCACCTCGTAGATGCTTGGCAGGTCTTGGCTCTGGATGACGGCATCAGTGTCGACGTTGCAGAAGTGCGCCACCTTTTCACGGAGGTCGCTGCTGAGCTCATGCTCGGTGCGGAGCACCAGCACCTCAGGCTGAATGCCCAGTCCCTGAAGCTGTTTGACGCTGGTTTGGGTGGGCTTTGTCTTCAGTTCGCCTGCCGCTGCCAGATAAGGCACATAAGTCAGATGCACATTGAGAGCTCGCTGAGGTCCCAACTGCCAGCGCAGCTGACGTATGGCTTCGAGGAAGGGCTGTCCTTCGATGTCGCCAATGGTGCCGCCTATCTCGGTGATGACAAAGTCGAAATGCTCCTTGGTGGCGTTGAGCAATATTCTGCGTTTGATTTCGTCTGTGATATGAGGAACCACCTGTATGGTCTTGCCCAGATAGTCGCCGCGGCGCTCGCGCTCTATTACGCTGAGGTAGATGCGTCCGGTGGTCACACTGTTGTTGCGGGTGGTCTCTATGCCTGTGAAACGCTCGTAATGACCGAGGTCGAGGTCGGTTTCAAAGCCATCGGCGGTTACATAGCATTCGCCATGCTCGTAAGGGTTAAGCGTGCCAGGGTCGACATTGATGTACGGGTCAAATTTTTGAATGGTGATTTTAAAACCGCGTGCCTGAAGCAGTTTGCCCAGCGAGGCTGAGATGATGCCTTTTCCCAATGACGAAGCCACACCTCCTGTTATGAAAATATATTTCGTTTCCATTTGAAGTGTCTGATAATTAGTAACTTATAAAACTTTGTGATGTATTTTTTATTTTTGGCAAATATATGCATTTCATTCTAAATTTATCAGAATTATTTTTTATTTTTGCAGAAAATATTGAAGACATGAAAATTAAGCAGATAGTGATGGCTCTGGCTGTGCTTATGAGCGTCACGGTTTATGGGCAGACGGTCAATGACACTCTATTTACCCGCACTGAAATATATCATCCTGGCGACTACGGCTCGGTGGCCTACCGCATACCGGCAGTCATCACCGCCAAGGACGGTTCGATAGTGGTTGTCACAGACAAACGTAAGAACAACGACGGCGACCTGCCTCAGGATATAGACATAGTTTGCAACCGCAGCACCGACGGCGGCCTCACTTGGAGCGAGCCTTACACCATAGCCCAAGGTACCGGCTACAACCACGGTTTCGGCGATTGTGCATTGGCTTGGAGCCATGATGACAACGGACTCATAGCTGTTTTCGTGGGCGGCGTCGGACTCTGGAACTCAACTCCTTCGGAGCCGATCAGGTCCTATAAATCATACAGTTACGACAATGGCCAAACCTGGACCGAACCTGAGGATATCACCCATTTCATCTTCGGTGACGACTGCATAATCCCTGAACACCGCTCATGGAGAGCCTCATTCTTCGGCTCGGGCAACGGACTGCTTACCTCAACCGGACGTATAATGTTTGTGGCGGCCATACGTGAAGGCGCGGCCCAATCGCTGAGCAACTATGCTGTCTATTCCGACGATAACGGCCTCACTTGGCAGCTCTCGGGCCGCGCCTCAACCGGCGGCGACGAGGCAAAGGTGACCGAACTGGTGGATGGCCGCATACTGATGAGCATACGTCACGGGGGCAACCGTTGGTATAATGTGTCGGAGGATGCCGGCGCCACATGGCAGCCTACGGTATCCACCTGGTACGATATTGTGGCGCCGGCTTGCAACGGCGACCTTATCCGTTACACCTCGGTGGAGCAGGGGAGCAACAAAAACCGTCTGCTGCATTCGGTGCCTCACGGCAACTCTCGCACCGACGTCACCGTTTATGTCAGCTACGACGAGGGCCAGACTTGGCCCGTCAGCAAGTGTGTGGTGCCATACAGTTCGGCCTATTCATCGCTCTGTGTCATGCCGGACGGCACCATAGGCCTTTACGTGGAGGAGTCGCCAACCAACACCCTCTACACCACGGCATTCTACAACTTCAACATAGAATGGCTTACCGACGGCAACGACCATCTTCAGGATGACGCCATAGCTGAGACCCGGGCTGGCGATTCGCTGGGAATATATCCTAACCCTGCCTCATCAACTGTCAGAATTGAGGTTGAAGGCTTTAAAAAGTTGAAAATATACAACCTGAAGGGTCAGACTGTGAAAAAGGTCAGTGTCAAGGGCCAGTCAGAAGTTGAAGTGGACATAGCCAAGTTGCCTTCAGGTACCTATATGGTTGAAGCTATCGACTATGAGGGTAACACTAAAATCGGAAAATTTGTCATTGATTCAAATATTTAAAAATCGTATACCATGAAAAAATTGCAGTTAAGAAGAATGATGGCGTTGCTTATTTGCGCCACATTTGTGACAATTCTCGCCTCCTGCGGCGTCAAGTACAAATACGAGTCAGTGATAGGCGACCCTACCGATACCCGCATCTACACTCTCGACAACGGCCTGACGGTCTACCTCAGTGTCAACGATGAGGAACCGCGCATTCAGACTTACATAGCCGTGCGCACAGGTTCTAAGAACGACCCTGCCGAGACTACAGGCTTGGCTCACTACCTCGAGCACCTTATGTTCAAAGGCACCGAGTCGTTCGGCACCATAGACCCTGTGGCCGAGAAGGTGTACCTTGACGACATAGAGGCCCGTTACGAGCATTACCGTACTCTTACCGACCCTGAGGAGCGTCGCGTCGCCTACCACGAGATTGACTCTGTCAGCCAGCTTGCGGCACAGTATTTCATCCCCAACGAGTACGACAAACTCATGTCGGCCATTGGCGCTGAGGGCACAAACGCATACACCTCAGAGGATGTGACTTGTTATACCGAGGACATTCCCTCAAACGAAGTCGAAAACTGGGCAAAAATACAGTCTGACCGTTTCCAGAACATGGTGATCCGTGGCTTCCACACCGAATTGGAAGCCGTGTATGAGGAGTATAACATCGGCATTGCACAGGACAGCCGCAAGGTATGGGCCGCACTGTCTGCCATGCTTTTCCCGACACACCCTTACGGCACACAGACAACCATCGGTACTCAGGAACACCTGAAAAACCCCAGCATCACCAATATCAAGAACTACTTCAACAAATGGTATCGTCCAAACAACGTGGCCATCTGCATGGTCGGCGACTTCGATCCTGACGAGGTCATTACCATAATCGACAAGTATTTCGGCAACTGGCAGCCAGGCGACGACGTGCGTCAGCCTGAGTTCGCCCCCTTGGCACCCATCACCGAGCCTCGCGACACCACTGTCTATGGTCTTGAGGCTGAGAACATCATGCTTGGATGGCGTTTTGACAGAGGCAACTCATTGCAGATTGACACTCTCGAAATAATAGGCAATATGCTGAGCAACGGCACAGCAGGTCTGCTCGACCTCGACATCAACCAGCAGATGAAGATGTTGTATGCCTGGGGAGGAGCCAGCACCAACCGTGACTACTCAAGCTTTATCATCAGCGGCGGCCCAAAAGAGGGACAGAGCCTAGAAGAAGCCAAGGAATTGTTGTTAGCCGAGATGGAGAAACTCAAGGCCGGCGACTTCTCCGACGACCTCCTGCCTTCGGTCATCAACAACTATAAACTCCGTTATTATACAGCCCTTGAAAGCAACGAAAGCCGTGCCGACATGTTTGTGAATACCTACATCAACGAGGTTCCATGGAAGCAGCAGGTGGGTTACCTCGACCGTATATCCAACATGACCAAGGAACAAATCGTAGCTTTTGCCAACCGTCATTTCCGCGACAATTACGTGGTGGTTTACAAGCGTCAGGGTGAGGACAAAGGTCTCAAGAAGATCGACAAGCCTCAGATTACACCTATCCCGACTAACCGTGACTTGGTGAGCGACTTTGTTGCCGAGATTCAGAATTCCGAAGTGAAGCCGATAGAACCGCGTTTCGCTGACTTCCAGAAGGACCTGACATTCGGCACAACCGAAGCCAACCTGCCATACATTTACGTGCAGAATAAGGAAAACGGACGTTTCATCCTCAACTTCCGCTACGAATTTGGCAACGAAGCCGACTTGAGATACAATTATGCAGCCGATGTCCTCGACTATCTGGGCACCGAGGATATGACCAACGAGGAAATCAAGCAGCAGTTCTACAAGCTGGCTTGCGATTACAGCATCAGAGTGGGTGACAGAAATATCAACGTCATACTCAGAGGTCTGGGCGAGAACATGGGTGAGGCCCTGGCCTTGCTAGAAAATGTTATGCAGAACGCCGAGCCTGATGCCGATGTCTTCGAGATGGCCATTCAGATGCTAGAGAAGTCACGCCTCGACGCCAAGCACAACCAGCGCCAGAACTTCAACGCTCTGGTTCAATATGGCACTTACGGCGAATACAATCCTACCCGCAACATAATCTCTGCCAAGGATTTGAGAGACATGTGCCCTATGGACCTGCTCGACCTGATCAGAAATCTGAAGAACTACAAGCATACCGTTCTGTACTACGGCCCAATGAGCGAGAAGGAGATGGCCGCTGTGGTGACAGCCAACCATCCTACAGATGCCGAGCTTATGGATGTACCTCAAGGCAAGCCATACACTATGCAGACTACAGCCGAAAACGAGGTTCTGATTGCTCCATACAATGCCAAGAACATCTACATGCGCATGATTCACAACGAGATGCGTCCGTGGAATCCTGAAGAGGCAGCCGTAACGGCTCTCTTTAACGAGTATTACGGTGGCGGCATGAACACCATAGTCTTCCAGGAGATGCGCGAGGCCCGTGGCTTAGCTTACAACGCATACGCAGCCTACGTAGAGCCCACCTACAAAGACCAGCCCGAGTATTTCTTCACACACATCATCACTCAGAACGACAAGATGATAGACTGCATCACTCATTTCCATGAGATTTTGGATGATATGCCGGCCAGCGAGCAGGCCTTCGCCATTGCAAAGGACGCTCTCACCAAGCGCCTGGCCAGCCAGCGCACCACCAAGTTCGGTCTCATCAATGCCTATCTGTTTGCCAAACTCAAAGGCATAGACTACGACATCAACGAGCGTATTTACAACGCCTTACCTAACCTGACTTTGGACGATATCGTCAAGTTCGAGAAAGAGAACATCGCCAACAAGACCTACCGTTATGTCATACTTGGCGATGAGCATGACCTCGACATGAAAGCGCTCAAAAAGTTCGGAAATATCAAGAAAGTTTCAACAAAAGAAATTTTCGGTTATTAAGCTGTATTATAATTTTTGCAAATCAAAAATTAATCGTACCTTTGCAGACCTTATTCAAAGGAAGGCTTTGAATATTTAAATTATTGAATTATTAAATCTAAAATATTGAATATTATGGAATTACCATTTGCAGAAGCGTGGAAAATCAAGATGGTCGAACCCATTAAGAAATCCACTCGTGAACAACGTGAGAAATGGCTCGAAGAAGCCCACAACAACATCTTCATGCTGAAGAGTGACTATGTCTATATCGACTTGTTGACTGACTCCGGTACAGGCGCCATGAGCGACCGTCAGTGGAGCGCAATGATGATGGGCGATGAGAGCTACGGCGGCGCCCGCTCATTCTATCACATGAAAGACACCATCACAGAACTCACTGGTTTTGAATATGTTATCCCAACACACCAGGGCCGTGCAGCCGAGAACGTGCTGTTCAGCTACCTCGTGAAGCCAGGCATGGTCATCCCGGGCAACGCTCACTTTGACACCACAAAAGGTCATATCGAGAGCCGTAAGGCATTCGCTATCGACGTCACAGTGCCTGAGGCTTACGACACACAGTTGGAAGTGCCTTTCAAAGGTAATGTCAGCCTCGAGAAACTCGAGAAGGTTTTGAAGGAAAACAAAGGCAACGTGCCTTTCATGGTCCTCACAGTGACTAACAACACCGTCGGCGGTCAGCCTGTGTCAATGCAGAACGTCCGCGAGACATGCGAACTCTGCCACAAATATGGCGTGCCGGTAGTCGTCGACAGCGCTCGTTTCATCGAGAACTGCTACTTCATCAAGACACGTGAAAAAGGTTATGAGAACAAGACTCTCCGCGAGATCGCAAAGGAGATGTACTCATACGCCGATGCAATGACAATGTCAGCAAAGAAAGACGCTCTCGTCAACATGGGCGGCTTCATCGCTACAAATAAGAAAGAATGGTACGAAGGTGCCAAGTTGTTCTGCATCCCGTTTGAAGGTTTCCTCACATACGGTGGTATGAACGGCCGTGATATGGACGCTCTGGCCGTCGGTTTGAAGGAAAACATCGAATTCGACATGGTTGAGACACGTATCAAACAGGTCCACTACCTCGCTGCAAAACTCGATGAATACGGCATCCCTTACCAGCGTCCTGCTGGCGGTCACGCCATCTTCGTCGACGCCGACAAGGTCTTGACCAACATCCCTAAGGAAGAGTTCCCGGCACAGACTCTGACATGCGAGCTCTACCTCGAGGCTGGTATCCGCGCTTGCGAAATCGGTTACGTCCTCGCTGACCGTGACCCTGTCACACGCCAAAACCGTTTCGGTGGCAATGACTTCGTGCGTCTCTGCATCCCACGCCGTGTTTACACCAACAACCACATGGATGTCATCGCAGCCGCTCTGAAGAACGTCTACGACCGTCGCGACACCATCAAACGTGGTTTGGAAATCACATGGGAAGCTGAGCTCATGCGTCACTTCACATGCCAGTTCAAACGTTTGAAATAAGTAAAATTCATATCGTAGAGACGTGCCTTGGGCACGTCTCTACGTTTATAAAATGAATTACGTTTTCGTCATAGCATTGACATTCTGCGTCTGCAGCGCTTCCACAGCTTTCAATATCAACCAAAAGAACGGCTGGTGGCGCAATCTGTTGTCTGTATTGGCATTGGCGGCAGGGCAGGGGCTGCTGTACTGGCTGGGTTCACTGCTGGGCGGCGCCTTCATGCATCTATTCGAGAAATATTCAAAAATCGTCGTCATCATTCTTTGTTTTATGATAACTTTCAGGATGGTGATGGACACGCTGAAAATCAAAAACGGAAAGAACCTTTTCTTTATAGACAAACCTAAACAAATAATCATTCTTGCCATCGCCTTGGGTATAAATGCATTGATAGCAGGATTGATTGCCGGTGAGGCTTTTCTGCCATTGTTTGGCAAGACCACACCTCTTTACATTTTTGGAATCGCCCTCATTTGGGGTCTCATCGGCATCAGCACAAAATTCACGCCTGCTAAATTATTGGTCAACAGTTTATTAAATGTGTTGGCGGCATTAGCGGTGCTGGCTACTGGCTTGGTGGCGATTTTTTAATGCCCTTTCATATCATTTTTTAATTAATCAATAGATTTTTATTGTATTTTTGTACCCTCAATATAAATTGACCTTTAATAATTCTATGAAATACAATAGAAACCTGAAAGCCATGGCGCTTTCTATGATAATGTTATTAGAATTTATCCCATTGACGTCTTTCGCTCAGGGTGATGGTTTTGTAATGAATGATGCATTCGGAACCGACGTGGTATTCCGTGACGACCCGACCTGGTCGTTCAGCCTATTCACCCAAGGGTTCGGTGAGACACCTGTTGGCGGCGGACTGCTAATTTTGACCGCTGTCGGCGCAGGCTACGCCTTGGCAAAACGCAGACGTAACCGCAATGGCGGGTCAAATGCAACGAAAGGCACCGCTTTGTTGCTTGCCGGATTGATGCTTCTTGGAACGACAGGCTGCCGTAAGAAGGCTGCTGAACCTATAGTAAATGGAGGCGAAAAGGTTTATATTACTGTTAAAGTTAACGGCGGTTCAAGAACTGATATTACTGGTACTGGAGCTATCGAATTTGAAGACGGCGATAAACTTTACGTCGGTAATAATGGACATTGCTTGGGTGTTTTGGATTACTCGGGTGGCACATTCTCGGGTTCTATAACGACAAGTGGCACATCGACCAGTGATTACCTGCATTTCTATCTTTTAGGCGGACAGTTGACCCCCACCGTCTCGGGAACAGAATACAGCGTTGTGATTTCCGATCAGACTGCCGCTTATCCGGTGATTTCATACGGAATATCGACTGTTGAATATTATGGTGAAGGCGCTTACACTGCGACACTGGAAAACAAGTGCTCATTGATAAAGTTTAATGTTGACACACAATCAACGTCTGACATTTACATAATAGGAATGAAAAACAAGGTCACCATTGACTTTGCAGATAACTCCATCTCTTATGATCAGGATGGCGATGGGGCGATTAGAATGAGAGCAAAAAACGCTTCGAATGAGACTTGGGCCATAGTGCTCCCACAGACCGACTTGACAGGTGCAGGTGAAGCAATTACCAATGGCTATACAGGTTCTTGGGATAAGACAGCTGTGGATTTGACGGGGTTGAACCAGTATATAGGCAATGGTGCCGGTATTGACATGAATCTGACTACAACAGCCAATTTTGTGGATTTGTCACTTGTTACTGCAAATACAACTTTAACTGACGGTTGTACGGCATTTGGCAAGCTGGGAGGCAATTACCAGATTTCCATTGCGGCCAGTGCTTCTGTTACATTGAGAGATGTCGATATTACTTCCCTTACAAACATCTTATACCCTGGCCTTACTTGTTTGGGCAATGCCACTATCAACATCAAAGGTAAAAATACTGTGATAAGTGGAGTTGATGAAGATTGTTGTTACGCTCCTGGCATTTTTATTCCTGAGGATCATACGCTTATGATTTATGGTACGGATTCAGACGTTTTAAATGCCAGTAGTAATCCGAATGCAACGTTTTCTAATCATGGTGCCGGTATCGGCGGAGGAAAAGAAATGAACTGCGGCAATATAGTGATATATGGCGGTTGTATAAATGCTACCGGTAGTTCTTGGGGTGCTGGTATCGGCGGCAGTGAAGATACAAGCTGCGGTTATATCACAATCAATGATGGCATTGTAACAGCTACCAGTGATGGCGCGGCTGGCATAGGTACAGGTGGAAACATTTACCAAAACCAGACGGCGACTTGCGGTGACATCATCATCTGTGGCGGTACCGTCACGGCATTTGGTGGTTCCTATTCCGCAGCTATAGGCTCTGCCGCCCATTTATGTTCATGCGGTGACATCATCATTAGCGCCGTCAATAGCGTTACTGTCACTAAAGGCTATGGATCTCCCTACAGCATAGGTGCGGGCGATAGCAGTACCTGCGGAACGGTGACCATAGGCGGCAAAGTGGGCGCCATCACTCAAAGCCCTTTCACCTATCCTTATGTGCCGTGTGAGACCTTCGTCACAACCAGTCAGATACATACGTACAACGGCACTGTCTTTACCATCACATGCGAAAGCCCTGGCGATAGCTACGGTATACATATTGGGCATAATAAAAATCTTACCATTACGTCCAAAGATGGTCAAACCATCATTACACGAGTTGAGTTCCACTGTACGTATGGTGAAAGTCATGCAGACCAAACGACAGTCACTCACGGCACACTTTCTTGGGAAAACGGTGATTGCAACGGCTCTATCGAAAACGTCAATGCCACCAGCGTTTCGATGAGTAATAGCTATGAAGGCATAGTTAGAATTGAAAGTATTACTGTGTATTATCCATACTTATAATTTTTTTAAATGAAAAATATTGTGAAAATGAAAGCCATAGCACTTTTGCTGATGATGATGGCAGCACTTATATAGGCACGTTGACACGTGCTAGTGAAACCTTTGGAGGTGATATCATACCTCCGTCTGATGGAACTATGATATATTTCTACTTTGTAGGTAATTTAGACCCGGGTTCAATAACAGCTGGAACCACCACTGATTTCACTGTCAGCATTGCCGACTAGAGCAGCAAAATGCCTGTATTGGCATTAGGCTCTGTTATGTTCGACCACGAGATAACCCAATATTCATGTGAACTTTATAACCAGTGCGGTCTAGTGAAGTTTGTCACTTCCTTCGCAACATCCACAACGGTTACCGTGGAAGGCATGAGCACCATTGCATCAGTGAGTATCGTGGACTGGCTATATCATACATGGATTTGCAGAATGGAACGTATCAATGGCTCAAGGGCAGTCATACTAATTGCTCCACTCACAACTATGACGCTAAAGACGGTATTGCTAACACTGTTAAATTAGCTACTGGTTGCAACATTTTACACGATCATCCCGCTGCATTTAACTCATATCATTTCTATCTGAGTCGTCCTCAGGGAGTAAGCCACTGGTTCCTTCCCAGTTTGGGGCAGTGGAAACTTCTTCTGAGAAGTCTTACAGGAGCCGATAGAAACCTGTCGGAGACCTCTTATCCGGCATACCAGGCAGAGAATGTGAATAGCTATCTACACGCGGCTGGATGTGTGGGCGTGCAAGAAACCGAGTATTGGACTTGTACTGAACGTCAAGCTTCATCCACCACTCCAGTCATGGTGGTTGACTTTTGGCACGGTTCCTATTTCCATAAAGACAGGGAGCAAAAGCATCGTGTCCGTGCCGTTTTCGCATTTTAAAATTTTTTGTTAGCCGATTGATTCTTGTTGTATCTTTGTAACCTAAAACAGTATAAAAATTCTTTTTTAAATATTTTAATAATGAATAGGTTATATATTTTTTTGGCCTTGATAGCAGCGACTATTGGACTCAACGCTCAGCCTCAAGGGTATTACAACGGTACAGAAGGCCTCACCGGTAATAATCTCAAAACCGCCCTGCATAACATTATCAAAAACGACGAACATGTGACATATGGCGGCATGTGGGGTGCATATTATACAACGGATAGGAAACCTGGTACCGATTTTGTTTGGGATATATATTCCGACGTACCCAACGGTACACCTCCATACCAGTATGTTCTGGGCGATGACCAATGCGGCAACTACATCGTCGAAGGCGACTGCTACAACCGTGAGCACATCTGGGCGCAGTCGTGGACAGCTAACGATCTCAACGAGAAAACCGACCTTCATCAGGTGTTTCCCACAGACGGATATGTTAACAACAAACGTGCCAACTACGCTTTCGGCGAGGTGGCTGTCGTCTCGTGGGTGTCGCTAAACGGCGGAAAATTGGGCTCTAGCAAACTGAGCGGATTCAATGGCACGGTGTTTGAGCCAATAGATGCATACAAAGGCGATGTGGCTCGAGCCATGATGTATGTCAGCGTGCGCTACTATATGGAAGACAGCGACTGGGTCATGTCCGACATGACCAATAAGTCGGTTATTCTCCCTTGGGCCATGGAAATGCTGCTGCGCTGGCATGAGGAAGACCCTGTCGACAACAAGGAAATCAACCGCAACAATGCAATCTTTGATATACAAGGCAACCGTAACCCATTCGTTGACTTCCCGGACTTTGCCGAGATGATATGGGATCCCACCTACAGTTTGGACGAAAGCCAGATTGAGATGATGCTGGTGAATGTGTGGCCCAATCCGGCTACCTCCACTGTTAACATTCAGGGCGATAACCTCGACGCTGTCTATATGTACAACGCCCAGGGCCAACTGGTGCTGCAGCTTGACCTGCACAATAACGACGGTCAGTCGTCTATAGATGTGAGTGCTTTCACCGAGGGCATTTATTTTATGAATGTCGTTTCCGGCGAAGGCAACTCTGTGCTTAAAAAAGTTGTGGTGCAATGATTTCAATACAGAACCTGAGCATACATTTTACAGGTCAGGACCTTTTCACCGACATCAACTTCATGATTCGTGAGAAGGACCGCATAGGTCTGGTCGGCAAAAACGGAGCCGGCAAGACCACCCTTATCCGCATTATAGCAGGCTTAGAGCAGCCTACACACGGCAACGTGGTGATGTCGGACGATGTTACCATAGGCTACCTGCCTCAGGAAAAGGATATACATTCCACCAAAACCGTGCTCGACGAAACTATGACGGCTTTCGAAGAGTACCATCAGATTGAGAATCATCTGGCCCAGCTGCAGGATGAACTCTCGCAGCGTACCGATTATGAGAGCGAAAGCTATCAGAAACTTTGCGAGAAGATGAGCGCTCTCAACGAACGTCTGACCTTGATAGGCGGACATTCCATAGAGGGAGAGGCCGAGCAGATACTTGTAGGTCTCGGCTTCGACCATGAGGACATGCAACGCGAGATGAAGGAGTTCAGCAACGGCTGGCAGATGCGTGTGGAGCTGGCTAAGATACTGCTTCGCAAACCTCAACTGCTGCTCTTGGACGAGCCCACCAACCACCTCGACATTGAGTCTATACAATGGCTTGAGGGCTACTTGAAAAACTACTATGGCGCCATCTTCATGGTGTCGCACGACCGCGCCTTCCTCGATCATATCACTGTTCGTACCATAGAGATATCGGGAGGTAAGATTTACGACTACAAATGTGCTTACTCAGAGTTTGTGGAGCGTCGCGAGGAGCGTATCGACATGCAGAAGGCCGCTTTCGACAACCAGCAGCGTGAAATCAAGGAGATTGAGGCGTTTATCGAGCGTTTCCGTTACAAAGCCACCAAGGCCAAACAGGTGCAGTCACGTGTGAAGCAGCTCGAAAAGATGGATATAGTAGAGATTGACGACCGCGACAAGTCGGTGATGCACTTTAAGTTTCCGCCTGCGCCGCATTCAGGGAAGGTGACACTCGAACTGAACCATATATCAAAATCGTATGGCGAGAAAAACATACTTAACGACATAAATTTGTTGATTCCGAGAGGGGAGAAGATAGCCTTTGTGGGTCGCAACGGCGAGGGCAAAACCACCTTGGCCAAGATTATCTGCGGAGTGCTAGACCATACAGGCGAGGTGAAACTGGGTCATGAGGTTAAAATCGGATACTATGCTCAGAATCAGCAGGATATGCTCGATCCAGAAAAGACAGTGTTTGAAACCTTGGACGACGTGGCCACAGGCGACATGCGTGTGAAAGTGAAGTCTTTGCTTGGCGCTTTCCTGTTCAGCGGTGAGACCATAGACAAGAAGGTTAAGGTGCTGTCGGGAGGCGAGAAAGCACGTCTGTCACTGGCTAAGATGCTGCTTTTCCCGACCAACCTGCTGGTGCTCGACGAGCCCACCAACCACCTTGACATGCTGTCAAAAGATATTTTGAAGTCGGCTTTGCTTCAGTTCGACGGCACTCTCATAGTGGTTTCCCACGACCGTGACTTCCTTCAGGGACTTACAACCAAAGTTTATGAGTTCCGCAAGCCTCATATCAAGGAATACATAGGCGATATCTACGATTTCCTCGAAGAGAAGCGCCTCAAGGAATTGGATGACCTCAACCGCAAACAGAAGGTTCAGCAGCAGGCTGCACCAGTGGTTTCCCAAAATAAAATCGATTACGAGGCCAAGAAAGCCGATGACCGCGAGAAACGCCGTGTCGAAAAAGAGATTAAGAAACTCGAGGAGCAGATAGACGCTATGGAAAAGGAACTCGCTGTGCTTGACGAGGTCATGGCTAACCCAGCCGCCCACCCCGAGGTGAAAGTCGACGACAATTTCTACTGGTCTTACGGTAAGAAGAAAGAGGACTTGCAATGCCTCATCGACAAATGGGGCGAATTAGCAATGTAGCTTATTATCAACCGGAATAGCGTAAATCCCCAGCAAAATCTCAGTAAACCTTGGCTCTGCCTCGTTGCCGAGTTCGTTCAGGAGTTTGGAGAAAATCTTGTCGCAATAAGCCTTGAAACTGTCTTTTTCCTCTTGAGTATAATACTTTTTGAAGGTTGAAGTGCCTGACAGCCAGTCGTGTGCGATGTAGTTGTTGGGATAAAGGTGATAGTTTTCGTATATCCTTTGGTCAATCAGGTCGGCCACCACCTTGATAATCTCGTGTTTGTCTCCGTTTTCGTAAGGTTTTAAGTCGTCGTAAGTAATTGTGGGGCAAATGGATATGGTCATTATGCCTTTTTTCTTCTTGATGCCTGACATAACGCTATCCATGTCTTCCATGGGCTGTTTCACGTAGACGCCGTCACGCTCCTTGATGTAGCTTTCACGGGCTTTCATCATGGCGCAGGGCTCGTATTCGTACGAGGTGGCGATAGGGGTGATGTTCAGCTCTACAAGGTTAGGCACCAGGTTTTTACGGTCGCCCGACATCGAAAACATATTGATCAGTCCGTGGTCGGTCTTGTCGTTGCCGTCTTTGGTGCGGCCGTTGCGCTGGGCTATCCATACCGACTGTCCGGCTTGGATAAGAAATCTGATATAGTCAGACAGATGCTGGGAGTTCTGGGTCAGTTCCCTCACATTGTGCGACCTTTCCACCCTGAACAGCTTGTTGGCGCGGCTGAACACGTCAATCTGCTCGTTCATGATGAGGTTGGTGCCGTAAGCTATGTTTGAGGTGGGCAGATTATGATCCACCATGCAACTCTGGAGTATGAAAGCGTCCAGAGTTATGTCGCGGTGATTGCCGGTGAACAGATATGCCTTGTCTTTTTTGAGAGTCTCAAACCCTTGAGTGTCAACACGGTTCATGGTGTTTGTAATAATCCAGTTGACAAAACGTGTCATCACGGTTTTCTGAAACTCGTCTATGGTCTTGATGCTTCCAAGCAGTCCCTTGATCTGCTCTATTGAAGCGTCGGGTATTACTGTCTTTGCAACTTCCAGTGAAACCTCGTCGTTGATGAAAAACTCCATCGCCTCAGGGATTTCCTGGTCGGTATATGATCTTATGTCGTTAAAATCTTCTAAAACCATTATTATCAGTCTATTATCATAAACGGCATCAGAGCCTGTACACCTTCGAGATTTGTAATGCTTTCAAAAGTCTCGAAATATGAATATTTGTCTCCCAATTTCTTCTTCATCAACGACTTTGTGTAAGGCTCAGGCAGGTTGCCGCTAAACAGCAGGTCTTTCCAGCTGTCTTGCTTAGGATAGTTCTTGATGGAATAGTCGGTGAGGTTGGCCTGTTTTGCAGCGAATGCTATGGCCTTGTCGAGCCCGCCTAATTCGTCAACGAGGCCGAGGTCCAAAGCGTCTGCGCCCGACCATACACGGCCTTGTCCTATTGAGTCCACGTAGCTCTGGCGCAGTCCGCGTGTGCGTGCCACCAGAGAGGTGAAGTCGTTGTAAGTGTCGCCTACATATTTCTGTAAGGTGGCCTTCTGATAAGGTGTCAGAGGCTCTGCTATGCTTCCGAAGTCGGCATTCTTGTTGGTTTTGGCCACGTCGAAGGTGACGCCTATCCTGTCGTTGAGGAATTTCTTGGCGTTAGGGATGGTGGCAAACACCCCGATTGAACCTGTCAGAGTGGTGGCGTCGGCGAAGATATAGTCGCCTTCAGTCGAAATCCAGTATCCGCCTGATGCAGCATAATTGCCCATTGAGATGATGAAAGGCTTCTCGGCCTTGGCCAGCTCAACCTCTCTGCGAATCACCTCCGATGCGAGCGCGCTTCCGCCAGGTGAGTTGACGCGCATCACTATGGCTTTCACCTTTTTGTTTTCACGGGCTTCGCGTATGGCTTTCGAAAGGGTGGTGGAGCCTATCTTAGTGTCGTCGCCCTTGCCGTCGTAAATCTGTCCGTTAGCATAGATGACGGCAATTTTGTCGGCCTTCGCCTTCGGCTCAGGCCGTGCTGTAGCATACTGCATATTGGTCAGTACCGTGATTTTCTTTGACGGCTGAATGCCAGCCAGAGTCTTGATTCTGGATATGATTTGGTCACGGTATGCCAAGCCGTCCACAAACTTCTCGTCCAAGGCAACCTTGGCGTCGAAGGTCAGTGTCAGGTTGTCAGCCAACTCGTTGATTCTGTTTATACTGATGCCGCGTGAAACATTGATATCCGTTAAGATCTTGTACCAAATTGAGTTGAGCAGTTTTTCCATCTGCTCGCGGTTGGCATCGCTCATTTTGTCGAGGAAATAAGGCTCAACAGCACTCTTGAACTTGTTGTTGGGGCCTCTGATAATCTGCATCTCTATGTCGAGTTTGTCCAAGAGGTGCTTGTAGAACATCACCTGCGAAGCCATGCCGTGAATGTCTAGCATTCCGTCGGGGGTGAGATAAATCTCGTTGCCGGCTGTGGCAAGGTAATACGCATTCTGCGCCATAGTCTCGCCGTAAGTAATCACAAATTTTCCGGATTCGCGGAAACTGATTATGTGTTCTCTGATTTCTTCTATGTTGGCAGGGGAGGTGCCTATGGATGACAACTCGAGGAATATGCCGCTGATGTTAGGATCTTCGGCTGCGGCGTCAATGTTAGCTATGATGTCGTTCATGCCCGAAAGGTCGCTGTCTTCGTCTTTGAGGCTCAGCATAGTGGCCATGATGTCGTCTTCCGTTGTCCTTTCCGGAATGTCGTAATCGAGGTTCATGTAAAGCACGGTTTTAGGCTTGACAGTGACAGTGTCAGAGGTGCTGGAACCGGCCATCCATATAAAAATCAAACATACTACAATCAGCATCAAGGCTGAACCCAGACATGATGCAAACATGAATTTGAAGAACTGCTTCACGGTTTTAAATTTTTTTCAAAGATACTGCATTTTTCATTATATTTGCGTTTTCAAAGATAAAATTTTTTGCATGGCTTCGGAATCCGTTTTAATATTGCTGGGATCAAACATGGGCGACCGTGAGGCTCTTATTGATAAAGCCTGTGACATGATTGCCGGCCGATGCGGATTGATTACTGCCAAGTCGGGCCTTTATGAGTCTGAGCCTTGGGGCTTTGAGGCCGAGCAATGGTTTCTGAATCAGGTGATACAGCTTACAACTGCTCTGGAGCCCGACGAGCTGATGGGAAGGCTTTTGTCAATTGAGAAGGAGTTGGGTCGCGACCGTAGCATAGTGCACCAAGGTTATGCCTCCCGTCCGATGGATTTGGATATTCTATATTTTGGAGATCAAATAGTTGACACACAGATGGTTACAGCGCCACACCCAAGGCTTCAGCAAAGGCGTTTCACCTTGTTGCCTTTATGTGACGTGGCAGCCGATATGCTGCATCCGGTGTTGAAGCTTACTAACAGGCAGCTGCTCGAGTGCTGTCAAGACGAAGGGAAAGTGAAATTATATAAATAAGGTATGAGATATAATTACCTGGCGATAGAAGGTACCATGGGAGCCGGCAAGACCACTCTTGCCACCCGTATTGCGAGTGAGTTTAACGGCAAACTGATACTGGAGGAGTATGAGCCCGACAAGAATCCGTTTTTGGCCAAGTTTTACAAGGAACCCGACAAATACGCCTTTCAGGTTGAGATGACGTTTTTAGCGCTGCGCTATCAGCAGTTGAAGGATAAGTTTATCAATCTGGACTTATTCCACGACTTTATCATCTCCGACTATTATGCGGCCAAGTCGCTGGTTTTCTCGCGCGAAACACTTCAGCCTGAGGAATACGAGCTCTTTTCGAGGTTTTTCAACATAATCTTCTCCAATATCCCAAAGCCTGAACTGATGGTGTACCTCTACCTCGACGTGGAACACCTGCAGCACAACATTCACAAGCGCGGCCGCGATTACGAGCAGCAGATCGAAGACTCGTATCTGGAGCATCTGCAACAGAATTATTTCGACTTTATCAAGCAGCAGACCGATATGCGCATACTCATTCTCGATACCAACAACATCGACTTTGTGGCCAACCAACGCGATTACGAGAAGATACTGGAGGCCATAGACCAACCTTACGATGTGGGCATTCACAGGTTGGTACTCTGATATAACAAAAAAGGTCTCCGATATCGGAGACCTTTTTTTATCTACTGTATCTAGACCTTACTTGATCAAGATTTCAGTCTGTCTGAGTTCTGGATAGAACTTCTTAATTTCAGGGTGTTTTGCAGAGATCTTCTTCAGAGCGGCGACTTTGTCGTCTGAGTTCTGAAGTTCGTTGATAATCTGATCTTTGTCGGCCATGTCTGAGTTCTGGATTTCAGCGATGAAACCGTCCCAGTCAGCACCTTTACCTTCTGTTACGAAGTTGATATCGTTAGCTTTCTCGCCCATACCGTCTTTGATGAACTTAGCTGTTGCATCGGCGCGGTCTTTTGAAAGCTTCTGGTTGTAAGCGGCGTTGCCCTCTGGTGAAGCGTGACCGACGACTTTGATTTCGTCGATCTCTCTGCCGTTCTCCATATCGTCAGTGATCTTCTTCAACTCAGCTTTGTTAGCTGGTGTGTTCTCAACAACAGCTTTGCCCATAGCGAATGTGAGGTGCATATCTTTTGCCTCATACTCAACTTCAGCTTTGCTTGCTGCTTTCTCTGCCTCAGCTGCTGCAGCGGCTGCCTGAGCCTCCTGCATTGCTTTTTCAGCGGCTTCTTTATCTTTCTGGCACTGCTCCAATGCTTCCTGAGCCTGCTGTAAAGCCTCTCTGCACTCGTTCAGTTCTGTCTCATCCGGTACGCAAGGAGTTTCCTTCTTTGGTCTGAATTTGTATCTGAAACCGACGTTAACTGCTGAGAACCAGTCATAGTGTTTGCCACCTACATAAGCCTCCAAACCGTCTGTATCGGTGTAAGTTGTCATAACATCGAGTAACAAAGCAACTCTTCTGTTGAGGTTGAATTCGCATTCAATACCCATTGGAACTTCCCAAACGACTTTTCTGCCGCCGATACCGTTACCCTTTGATGTGGTTGTTGCATCGTCATAACCGAACTTCAACACTTGGCCGTTGGCTAAGATTGTTCTGGCCTGGTACTGCATCTGACCGAAACCGGCGTGTGGTTTCAGACCGAACACTCTGTCAGGGTTGTAACCCCAGATAAGGCTAACGAGGTCAACTGATAAGTTCAAGTCGTAAGCGATGAAGCTGGCGTTTTCTACTTTGAATACGTTGTTCAATTTGCCTCTCAATGTACCGGCACCGATTCTGCCGTATACAGCAAAGTGCTTAGCAAACACGAAACCGCCGTTAACATCCAACTCTGGTCTGACGTTTTCGAAGTCCCATGTCTTGTTGTCACCGAACAACAATGTTGCACCTTCGTTGAAACCAACATACCAGTAGCTAGTTTTCTCTTTTTTCTGATTCTCATTGGCCTGATCGTTCTGACCGAAGAAAGTCAATGGAAGCACTGCTAAAGCGATGATTAGCAATGATTTTGCAAATGTAGATTTATTCATAATTTTTAAAAATTTAAATAATAATTTTCCTAGTATTTCAACTTGCAAAAATAGTATATTTTTTAATATATAACTAAAAAAAGTAAAAATTTTCTATTTTTTATCGTTTTGATAATCAATAGTTTTGATTTTTTATTTTTTGGCGATGTTCATGTCGTTGAAAAGATGATACATCACTATGCCTCCGCTGACTGAGACGTTCAAGGAGTGTTTTGTGCCTTGTTGAGGTATCTCGACAGCCTGCTCGCAATATGCGAGAGCCTCGTCGTCAACGCCTTCCACTTCGTTGCCGAATATGTAGGCAGAATGCTCCGGAGTCTTGAAGTCGTTCAGCATGATGCTGCCTTCCACCTGCTCCACTGCAAAAATCCTGTAATTCATCGCTTTAAGCTGCTCGCAGGCCTCTTTGGTCGTTTCAAAATACTTCCAATTGACACTTTCGTCGGCTCCGAGAGCGGTTTTGTGAATCTCTCGGTGAGGCGGACGGGCGGTGATGCCGCAGAGGTAGATGGCTTCTATGCGGAAAGCGTCGGCTGTGCGGAAAAACGAACCCACGTTTTCCATTGACCGTACGTTGTCAAGCACTATAATAATAGGTATTTTTTCAATGTTGTGATAGTCGTCGACAGTGAGCCTGTTCAGCTCCGGCATTGTAAGCTTGCGCATATCCTGAAATTTTCCACAAAAATACTAATTTTTTTTGAGCGCCGATTCAGGAAAAAAGTGTAATTTTGTAAATTATTCGCATCACAAACTGATTATGGCATCCGGTTCGAACGACACCCCTTTAATGAAACAGTACTACGCTTTCAAGGCTAAATACCCTGAGGCTATGCTGCTGTTCCGAGTAGGCGATTTTTATGAGACATACGGCGAAGACGCCATCAAATCGTCCGAAGTATTGGGCATAGTGCTGACACGTCGTTCCAACGGAGCCGCATACGGAGCCGAAATGGCCGGTTTCCCTCATCATGCCTTGGATACATATCTGCCCAAGCTCGTCAGAGCGGGCTTGAAAGTAGCTGTATGTGAGCAATTGGAAGACCCAAAGGCAACCAAAGGTTTGGTGAAGCGCGGAATAGTCGAGCTGGTAACCCCTGGCGTGACATACGACGACAATGTGCTTCAGCAGAAGGAGAACAACTTCCTGGCCTCAGTGCATCTCGACAAAAAAGGAAGCGGCATAGCTTTCCTGGATGTGTCAACCGGCGAGTTCTATCTGACACAGGGCAACAACGACTACATCGATAAGTTGCTGCAGAGCTTCAACCCATCGGAAGTGCTTTGCCAGCGCAACAAACGCAAGGAGTTTGTCGAAACTTTCGGCGATAAGTATTACATAACGGTTTTTGACGACTGGGTGTTTACCGACGATTATGCCAACGACATACTGACTCGTCATTTCAACACCACCTCGCTAAAGGGGTTTGGAGTGGACGACTTCCCAAAAGGCATAGTGGCAGCCGGAGCCGCCATACATTATCTGCATGAAACTCAACACGATAAGATAGATTACATCACCTCGCTCTCACGAATTGACGAAGGACAGTTTGTGTGGCTCGACAAGTTTACGATTCGTAATCTGGAGCTGCTCAACACCCCTAATCCCAACGCGAAGACCCTTATCGACATTATCGACAAGACTGTGTCGCCCATGGGATCGCGTCTGCTACGCCGCTGGTTATCACTGCCTTTGAAGAACAAAGAACAGATACAGGCACGCTACGAGGTGGTCGACTATTTTTACAAAAACCGGGAGGTCATAGCCAAGTTTCAGGAGGCCATAGGTCAAGTGGGTGACCTGGAAAGACTGATCTCCAAAGTATCGCTCGCTCGGGTAAACCCTCGCGAGCTCCTTCAGGTGGCTCGCGCTCTGGAGCAGATAGGCATAATCCGTAACCTCTGCAAGGAAAGTGACAGCCCTTCGGTCAGGGCTTATGCCGACCAGTTGAATCCTTGTGAGGCCATCTGCCAGAGGATATACAAGGAAATCCGCCCCGACGCTCCAGCCATGACCTCAAGAGGCAATTACATAGCCGAGGGTGTCAACGACGAGTTGGACGAGCTACGCAACCTCTCACGTTCCGGCAAGGATTACCTGATGAATATTCAGCGCCGCGAGGCTGAAGCCACGGGCATTTCATCGCTGAAGGTGGGCTTTAACAATGTTTTTGGCTATTACCTGGAAGTGACCAACACCCACAAGGACAAGGTGCCGCCAGAGTGGATACGCAAGCAGACATTGGCCAATGCAGAACGTTACATCACAGAGGAACTGAAGGAATACGAACAGAAAATATTGGGCGCGGAAGAGCGCATACAGGTCATAGAGGACCGGGTTTATGCCGAGCTGGTGGCTGCTACTGCCGAGTATGTGGCACCTATTCAGCTCAATGCGGCCTTAGTTGCCAAGATCGACTGTCTGGTGAACTTCGGTTTCATAGCTTTGAACAACAAATATGTGATGCCGACTGTCGACGAGTCGTATGTTTTGGACATCAAGGACGGGCGTCACCCTGTTATCGAACAGATGATGCCAGTGGGAGAGGAGTATATTGCCAATGATGTGTACCTTGACCGCGAGAAGCAGCAAATCATAATAATCACAGGACCTAATATGTCGGGTAAGTCGGCTCTGTTACGTCAGACCGCTCTCATAGTGCTGATGGCGCAGATAGGCTCGTTTGTGCCGGCGTCGGCAGCCCGCATAGGCTTGGTTGACAAGGTGTTCACCCGTGTGGGTGCCAGCGACAATATCTCGTCGGGCGAATCAACTTTTATGGTTGAGATGAACGAGACAGCTTCCATTTTGAACAACATTTCCAACCGTAGCCTCATACTGCTCGACGAAATCGGACGTGGCACCAGTACCTACGACGGCATCAGCATAGCCTGGGCCATAACCGAATATCTTCACGAGCATCCGCAGTCGCGCGCCAAGGTGCTGTTCGCGACCCACTATCATGAGCTTAATGAGATGGAGGAGTCATTCCCTCGCATCAAGAACTATCACGTTACGGTTAAGGAAGTTGGAAACAAAGTCGTCTTCCTGCGCAAATTGAAGCGTGGTGGAAGCGCTCACAGTTTCGGTATACATGTGGCAGCCATGGCTGGCATGCCCCGCAAGGTGATTGACCGCGCCGACGCACTGCTGACTATGCTTGAAAAGTCGCATTCTCACGACAACCTCGACGAAGCTGTCAAAGAAAGCAAGAAAGTGGACAATATGCAGCTGAGCTTTATACAGCTGGACGACCCGCTTCTGCTGCAAATCAAAGACGATATTCTCAATATCAACATCGATACCTTAACCCCGGTCGAAGCCCTTATGAAGCTGAATGAGATTAAAAAGATGCTTAAGAAATATTGATTATCAGTTAGTTATAATCAGTGTAAAAATTTTTCAAAAAATCGTTGGCGGTATTAAAAAAAGCTGTATTTTTGCACCGCAAAAGGAAATCCCACTAAGCGGACTTCGAAGCAGTGAGGTTTAATCCTCAAAGTAACGAGAACGTGATACAGTGGTTGCGGACTTTTCGGAGCAGCGAGAGCAAAAGCAAAGCTCGCTTTGGTTTAGCCGAGTCGCGACGAAAAGCCGCAAAGAAGAGTTGCGGAATTCTTGGAGCAGCGAGCGCAAAAGCAAAGAATTTGATTTTGCCGAGTCGTGACAAGAATCTCGCAAATTTTGCAAGCAAAATTTGCGGAAATAGCTCAGTTGGTAGAGCACGACCTTGCCAAGGTCGGGGTCGCGAGTTCGAGTCTCGTTTTCCGCTCTAAAATAAGTGCCTGAGTGGCGGAATCGGTAGACGCGCCGGACTTAAAATCCTGTGTCCATTGTGGACGTGCCGGTTCGACCCCGGCCTCAGGTACTGAATAAATTCCCTTTATTTTCTTATCATCTCAAACCCCTTGCCGTAAGCACCCATTACTGTGTTCATGGTCATAAAGGCTTTTGGGTCTTCTTCCTTAACTATACGGAAAATCTGCTGAGACTCGCGTTTATGAGTCACCACCATCAGAATTTCACCCTCTCGCTTGGTGTACCAGCCGGTACCTTTGATAAGGGTTACGCCACGACGCATCTCTGTGCTTATGCGCTCGGCTACCTTTTCGGGTTGAGAAGTGAATATGAAAGCCTGTACGGACTGTTTGTTACCTGTCAGCACAAGGTCTATGCAATAGCTGCAAATGCCCATGGTCACAAAACCGTAGATTATGGTTTGTATCTTGTCGTTTTCCACAACGAAATATGAACATCCGATTATTATCACGTCCAAAAACAGAATCACCTTGCCCTGCGATATGTTGCGGTATTTGCAAATCATCATGGCCACAATGTCGGTGCCTCCTGTACTGCCGCCTTGGGTGAAGGCTATGCCTATGGCTATGCCGGCCATGCCGCCTCCAATAAGAGCCGATAAAAACTTCTCGTCAACGAAAAGCTGCATTTCGCCGGCCAGCATGGGCTCGGTGATGTAATGTTGCAAAATTGAGAAGAACAACGAGGCCACGACTATGGAATAGACAGTCTTTATGCCAAACGAAGGCCCCAACACCTTCAACGATATCAGCACCAAAATGGCGTTGATAACGAAGACAGAAACACCGGTTGAAATACCGGTTGCGTAAAAAATCAGAGTGGCTATACCGCTCACTCCACCGCCCAACACATGATTGGGAATCAAAAATGCTGTCCAACCGAAAGCCATCATTAATAAGGCCAAGGTGATGATGACATAACGCTTTACTTCAGCTAAAACATTTGTTTTGGTAGTCTTCATTGTTAGTTAGTTTTAATGTCTAAAATTCCGTTTCTGTTGACCGACACGTGGAATGCCCTGTATTCAACGTGATCTTCCCACTTGAATTGCATCACTATGTGCAGATAATACACACGGTTAGCCGTAATGGTACTCACCTCGCCCTTATCGTCAATGCAGTCGATGAAAGTTTCGGGGTTGTCCATCTTTTTGGTCAGATAGTTGATGTGGTATCTTATTATGTCGTTGATGCCTTTGAAGTCGTAATTGTATTGGTTTCCAAGCACATCGTTGTCAATTTCAACGCGTTTTCTGTATAGGATGATTTTCTCGTCCAGCAGCTTGTTTTCGACTTCGAGCCTTGTGCGGCTGCGCTCCTGCATCACTTCGTCAGGCACTTTGTCTTCAGAAATGAAGTCCATACCTTCTTTCATGACTCCGACATGATTGCCGTTGATGCTGATGACAGTCTTGTTGTCGTAATACCTGTCTTTCAACTGATAGGCGAACATCCAACGTGTGAGTTCCTTGATACGGTCTTTCAGTATGTAAAATATGACGAGTATGAAGAAAATCAGGTTGGGGTAGTTGCCCCAGTATTTCTGGAAGAGTGTGGTTATGAGCAGGTAGACCATCATGGCCAGACCGGCTGCCAGACTGAACGAAATCTGTTTTACAGCCTGACCGTCCTGAGTGGTGTTGACGTTCAGGTACAAGGCGCTCTCGATATATTTCTTCAGCTTGCTGTGATGGTTAACCAGCTCGCGGTTGTTGAGCTCGTCGTTTATTATCACATGACTGTAGCCTTTGGCAATCTTGTAGTCAGTTTCTTTCCTCAGTATGTCGATAAGGGTTTTGGCGGTATCTTCCATGCCTTCGCGATGCTGTAAAGCCTTTATGACCTTCATCGTTTGGATTTGCAACTGATGGCTGATAAACTCATCGGTAAACCTGAATTTGACCAGCCTGGCCTCGTCTTTAGGGTCAATCATGCCGAAAACCATGCGATACGTCTTTAGAACTGTCTGTGTATCGGCAATAAACTCGTCGCACAGACGCTTTGCGGCATCTGTGTCTTTTTCCTTTATGATTATGGCGGAGATATTGCGGATGGAACTCTTGAATATGGAGCCGAACAGTTTCATCTGGAACTCAAACTCGTTGATGTCGGGCAAAGAGTCTATCACTTGCTGCATGGGGGCATCGTCGCCTTCAACCATCTGTTTGAGGGTGTAAGAAGGGGTGAGCAGACGGATGTTCGACTTTACGTCGGTGTAGAAGCGGTCCTTGCTGTAAGTTGCCTTGTTGATATACAAGCTATTGGGTATAAAAATCCACGAGTTGACGTCGAAATGGTTAATTTTGACGTCATCACTGCCACTGAATCCAACCTTGAATTCTATGGAGAACTTATCGTGTATTTTCGTTTGGATATCTATCATAGCTTCAATCAATTAGAAAAACAGTCCGGGTGTGATGCCCAGCCAACGGAGCACTGTGTCGCCCCAGACGAGGATGAGTACCCAAGCAAATGTCATCATGGTGATGCCGTATTTGAAGGCATCGGTCATGCTGTACATGTTTGTGTTATATAGCAGTGCTGCAGGTTTGCTGTTGAACGGCAGCACGTAGCAGTGTTCTATGAGCATGGCCACCGGGAGTGAGAGACTCAACAGTGGGAATCCGAAGCGTGCCTCCACGCCCAGCGCGATAGGCACAAATACCATGGTACGTATGGTTTTGCTTTGGAAAATAAGTCCTGAATACATCATCAGGAAAGTGAGTATGACGTAAAGCACCCAGAATGGGGTGTTGGCTGTGATGCCGAGGCTGTCGAAGCCGGCGTTTACCATGGTGTTCGGGAGATCGGTGGCGTTGAGGCCTGAGCCCAGAGTATAGGCGCCAGCCGAGAAGAGCATCAGATGCCAAGGGATGTCGACGTCGTTCCATTTTACCACGCCTATGCCTGGAAGCAGGGCGAGGATGGCGCCTAACAGAGCCACGATGGTCTCGTCGATATTGTGGAAAGTGCCTTTTGTCACCCACAGGAAGAGCACCAGGACGAAGATGCCCACGGCTTTGTATTCCTCAGCCTTCATCTTACCCATGGCGTCTAACTCCTTTTTAAGACGCTCCAGACCGCCTTCAATCTGAGGCTTCTGTTCTTCTTTCTTCATGGGGAAGAAGACGTATATGCCCAAAATAAGGCCCACCGCCAGAGTGATTACACTCATTGGGCCTACAGCGACCAACCAGTCGGAGTAGCCGAAGTCGCAGCTGCCGGCAAATCCGGCTATGAGCGAGATGGCCAACAGGTGAGCGCCACTGCCGGTATAAAACGCGTTGGCACCGACATTCACCTGGAAAAGGTTTTGTATGACGAGGTTACGGCCGAAGTTGTTGCGGTGTTCGCCAGTGGCTCCGTAGATGGCACACACTGTCATGAAGATAGGCAGCATAATGGTGGCCTTAACCGTGGTGGCCGAAATAAAAGCCGAAAGCACCAGGTTGATGATGAGGAAGCTCCAGAGAACTCCCTTGGCGCTGCGGCCGAATTTTATCACGAATGCAAGGGCAAGTCGCTTCGCGAACTGTGTCTTGACGAGCATGCTGGCAAGCACGAACGACAGAATGTTGAGCCACATGACCGGGTGACCCAACTGGGCCAGAGCCTCTTTTTGAGAGGTGACGTTGCAAATGACTATACCTAGTATGATCAGGAGCGAGGTCAGGTAGTTGGGGATGGCCTCTGTCATCCAGAGTATCAGACCGGCAACGAATATGGCGAACATGGCGTAGTTGGAGCGCAGGAAAGCGTCACCGCCTATGTCGTTGTAACGTTTAAACGCTTTGGCTGTCAACATCTCGGGGTTGAGATTGTCGATGAATCCGAGAGGGACGAACCAATATAGCAATATGAAGGCGAGGATGGCTATAGGGCCTCCCAAGCGGGCCATCCATTGCTCAAAGGAGGATTTCTGCATTTTAGGCAGCTTTTCCACCTTGTAATTGTTCATATCTAATGGATCGAAGGACATGTTTAAATGGTTAAAGTTTTTAGAGTAGAGACGAACCGAATTTTGTTATTTCCAGTTTTTATAAGGATTTTTCATCAACATTGAATTGAAATATTTCGGGTCGCCGGTTACTTCCTGGCCAAGCCAAGCCGGTTTGTCGAAAGGTTCGTTCTCGTCGGTGAGTTCGACTTCGGCCACTGTGAGGCCGTCGTTGTCGCCGTAGAACTCGTCAACCTCCCAAGTGTGCTTGCCGTCGGTGTTCTTGACAAGGTAACGTGTCTTGTCGATGACGCCCGGCTCGCAGATCTCGAGAAGCTGCTGCACTTCTTCTACAGGAATTTCCTTTTCCCACTCAAAGCGAGCGGCGCCAGAAGCGTTGCCTATGCCTTTGATGGTAATGAATCCCTTGTCACCCTTCACTCTGACGCGGACGGTACGCTCCGGCACGCTCGAGAGATAACCTTGGGTGATGCGTGTGGCTTTGAATGCTTCAGCTTTGAAGTCACCCTTAACCAAAAACTTTTTTTCTATTTCCTGTGCCATATTCTTATTCGTTTGCGAGCGGTTTGTCGGACATGCCGATGACGCGCTTGATAGCCTGTAAATAGTTGATATTTTCTACACCTTCGAGACCGCATTCCTTGATGGTCTTCTTGATGTCATCGATTTCGGTCGACTCTGAGTTGATGGTCACTATCTTGGCTCCGTTGATGAGCACTTCACCATATTCGCAGATGGTGTCGTTGACCATGTAACCGAAGCGGCGTTTGTGTACGCGGACTGCGGCGAGGTCCGGGTTGGCCTTCACCATGGCGATGAACTCCTCGTAAGTGTAGGTGTCCTTGGTGAGCTTGGGCATCTCAACCATGAAAGCCGGGAACACTTCTTTCTCGAGCACTTCCTTTGCAATCGGGAACTCGCCCTTCATCAGAGGATTCCACTGCTCGAGGCCGTCGACTGTCTGGACGTAAGTCTTGATGTCCATCTTACCGTCGCGGATCTTGGTGTTGTTTATATCGTTCTTGCGTGAGATGATGTAAATCTCGTCACTGAGGCGCTCCCACACTTTTTCCGGCACCGGTGCTGACAGGCGGGCCATACGTTTGTGAGCCTCGCAGAAACACTGGCCGAATGAACGGAACTCAAATCTCGGCTTTGACACTTCGCCGATTTTCATTTCTTCTTTTGCCATTTCTTGTTTAAAATTTAAAAATTGAGATTAAATATGCTTAAGCATTCGGCAAGCCCAGACGTCATGAATCATAACATCTGAGCTTGCAGAAAAGCTTATTTGATTTTTATTATTCCTGAGGAATATCGTCACCAGTTGCAGGGTTGGCTGCGCCTTCTGTTGCTTCGGCCAGCTTCCACTCGCCACCGTCAGGTGTGCGTGAGTAGGTCATAGGAGACACATCGGTAATGGTCTGTCCCCATTCACCTGTAGTACCTCTTGTGAATAAATCTCTCTCTGTGCCGTCCGGCATGAAGAGGGCTATGCGCAAGGTCTTCTTCGGTGAGAGGCCGCTGGCAAAGATTAAATCGGTGCCTTCCAGCTCAGGGTGGTCAATCAAAACGTCTTCGCTGTAAAGTACGAGATAGCCGTGAGCAGGGACTATAATGGTAGCGTCGCCTGTCCAGATTGGCAGTTCTTTGTCGTCTTTTTCAAGATACATGCCGTCCATTGAAAGGTCGAAGTCGCCTTTGTTGTAGAACTCGATGTATTTTGCGCCGCCGTTTCCGTTGAGCTCATTGAGCACGAGATTGTTGTAGTCAGGTGTTGGTGGGGTCGGAGGGACGTCGCCTTCAAGACCGAGCACTATGTTTTCGCCGTCTACGTTTTCCATGCCTGGAGTGGCGTCTGAATAGTACCAGTCTTCGTCTGCATTGACGCTGTATGATGCAGGAGCCTGGTTGCCAGGATAGTTATAAGCTGCGCCGTTCTGGTCGATGTCAACGAGGTTGAAGTCGTCTATGCTTTCACCTGCAGGTGTGAAGAGCTGGATGCGGACGTTCTTCTTGGCTGAGAGACCGCTGTGGAATGTGAGATTTTCCGGATAGCCTTCCTGAGGACCGCCTTCGATAGTCACATCTTCGCTGTAAAGCAGCAAATAGCCACCGGCTTCGATGTTGACGTTGGCGTCAGCTGTCCAGTTCTGGTTGGTCTCGTCTTTTACGATGTACACGCCGTTCATGTTGATAGGATCTGTACCTGAGTTGTAGATTTCGATGAATTTGTCGTTACCGTTCAACTCGTTCAGACGGAGCACGCTGTAGTCGACTTGGACAGCGCCCACAGTGTATTCCATGCTTGCTGATGAAGCGGTGTAGTCGTCGTTGGTTGCTTCCACATAGAAGCGGACAGTTGTATTGTCGCTTTGTGCAGCAATTGTTGCACCATACACATCGCCGCCAACAGAATTCATTTTGACATCGGTGGTTACATTGTTGATTGTGTAGTACAATTTAGCCTCGAAGCTGTTGAAGCATTTGATGTTGGCTGTCACTGTCACAGGTGTGAACTCGGTGACTGCTGCCGGACTGTACTTGAGGTCGGTGATTGTGATGCCTGGGTACTTCTTGTCTTTCACGCATGAAGTCAGACCAAGAATAAGGGCCATAGCCACAAACAATATCTTTTTCATAGTTTCTCAATTTTAAAGTTACACATTATTATGAATTAGAAAGCGATCTGGAAACGACCGAGGAGCATGTGGTAGTTCACGCCGGCATCGCCGTCGCCAGCTACGACCTTTGTGTAGTCCTTGGTTGGGTTGCCTTCAGCATCGAGACCGACATAGAGCTTGCCCTTACCGTTAGCATAACGGTCGTTGTTGACAAACTGGTAGTTGATGGCGAACTTCACGTTCTTTCCGAAGTAGAAGTTGAGACCTGCACCGTAAAGCTCGGCTGAACCGCCGTAGATGGCGTTGTCGCCGCGGTCTTTGTAGTCGTTCATGTCGAGAAACTCATACTTGAGAGCGAGTTCGATATCTCCCCATTTACGACCGTTGCGTGTGCGGTTGAACTTGGCGCTGCCTGAGTCGTAGGTCTGCTTGCCGCCGAAGAGGAGGTAGCCGCCTTCAACGTACCAACCTTGGAAATGATAAGGTTTGTCGATGTTTGTTTCTTTCTTCATATATGTCCAGTCAGACATCCATGCACTTTCGATACGGAGTCCCTCGTAGTGACCTGCCAACTCGACTGTGGCGATGAGGTTGTGGTCGGCGCCTTTGATATCATCGGTGTCGATGTACTTCTTGCGGTTGATGTTGGTGGCGTTACGGCAACTGAAACGTTCCCAGCTGTTCATGCCATTCTCATCAGAGGTCTTAGGCTGGTCGTACATGAGAGCTCCACCGATGTGGATACCGTAGTCGGCTTCGTTCAGAGGACGAAGGACGATTTTGCCGAGGTATGACAAACCTTCGCTCATACCATAGTCTTTGTTGTTTTTCTCGACATAGTCACGGGTTTCCTGACCTTCGATTTCCTGGAACAGAATGCTGGCACTGGCAAATAACAATTTGTTGTTGTATTTGGCGAAGATACCGAGGTGACGGCTTGGTGCGAATGCACTGACAACCATCGGGCGCTCCATGAACTCGAGGTAACGTGATGATGTATTACGTGAAATTGAGAAGTCCGGTTTCTGGCTACCGACGCTGAACTGCCAGTTTTTCAGGCCTGTAAAGCGAACGATAGCGTCTTTCAATTCGAAAGAACCGTTAGCTACTTCCATATCAACCTCACCGTACCACATTGGAGTGATTTGGGCTTTGACAGCGAAACGTGCGCGGCGTACACTGGCACCGTCACCGATTTTGTCAGCCCAGCTCTGCTGTCCCCAATAGTTGGCGAAGTCGATCTGAACTCTGGAGTCAAACCAGAATTTGTAATCCTTGTCTTTCGATTCGAAGACGAGAATACCGTCGCGGCTTGATGCCTCGAGAGGCTTGACATCCACTGTGTTGCCATACTGGTCGATTGCCTGTTTTTTCTCCTGGGCCTTGTCGACATTCTGGCCGAAGGCTATTGTTCCCAAGAACAATGCCAACATCATGATTGAAAATTTTTTCATAGTGTAGTTAATTAGGTTAATAATAAAATATGTTTATACAAACATTATTTCAAAGTTACTTGATACCAAGTTTTTTCTTGATAGCCTTTGGAAGGGCGTCTTTGTGAACCACATAGTTGAGAGTTTTGTAGCGCACGAAAGCTTCTGAAGCATACCACATGCCATGGTAGTTGCCTGCATCGCCCCATGAGTTCTTGACCAGGAAGTAGACGTTGCCCATCTGGTCTTTTGCCTTACCGTAGATAACCATGCCGTGGTCGTCAGTTGTCTCGTAGTTGTTGTAAGCGTCGAGACGGTCCTGATCGTTGACCCAGCGCTGTGGAGTAGGTTTGCTCATGGCCTCTCTCTGACGGTCGGCTGCGCTCAAACCGTTCCAGTGTGCGAAGTCGGTGCCTGATTTGTCGGCTGCCTGGTTCTTGAGGTCAGGAAGTACGCATACACCTGCCATCTTGCCTCTGAGCCAGCCGCTTTCGCTGACGTCAGCACCCCATGCAATCGGGTAACCGTTGTCGATAGCGTTGTTCATCACCTCCATGAACTCGTCGACTGGGAGGTTGTATGCCTTGCCCCAGCGCCAGTTGTCCTGAACCTCGATGACGAATGGCTCATACCATGGCTGATGTGCGAATGAAGCGAGGTTAACATAGTCGTCCATGTTCAAACCTGTTGATTTTGCGAACTCCATTGGAGTATATTCCTTGCCGTTGTAGGTGAACTTCTCCGGCACTTTGCCGATATAGGCGTCGAGTATGCCGTCGAAAGCGGTCTTCCAAAGTGGAGTGTGGTTCTCGTCGGTGCCGAGCTGTAACTTCTTGGTCTTGACAACACCTTCGAGGAATCTGCCGCTGACATTTGAGAATTCAGAGAAGTCGGTGAGGCTGTCGCCGTGCATCTGACCTGCGCTCATTTCCACATCCGGTACGAGTCCGTAATGTCTGATGGCGTAGATGACATCGCCGAATGAACCGCCTTCTGAGTATGATACATCACCGTGAGTGCGGACGTGACGGTCGGCGCGGTCCTGATATGTCTTGTAAACGATATACATTTCAGAGAAGTTGTATTCAGGTTTGCCCATGCGGAGCAGTTCAGCCTCGAAGAAACCGAGGGTTGAGTAGCACCAGCAAGTGCCTGCTCTGTTCTGGTCTTTCACGGAAGTGACAGGCAATTCCTTGATGATTTCAAATTTGTAACCTTCTTCTTCAGGTTTTGCTTCCTTTTCAGGAGCTTGTGCAAATGTTGGCACGCTCATGAACATAGCGGCTGCCATTAAAAAGTGTTTGAATTTCATTGTGTATAAATTTATTTGTTAATAATTGTCATTTCAAATTCAGTTTGTCTTTCATTGTTTCGCTGAATGCGGCTTTGTTGACTGTGAAGAACACTGTGTGCAGTTTCACAAACTCTTCTGAGCAATACCAGTAACCCTTGTATGGACCGCTTTCGCCCCATGAGTTTTTCACCTTATAATATTTGTTGCCGTTTTGGTCATGGGCAATGCCAACAAGCAACATGCTGTGGTCGTCGCCTGTGCTCCAGTCGTTGTAGGCGCGCTGGTGCATCTCGTCGGTCACTTGTTTTTCAGGCATGATATATTCGAATGAATACTGTTTGGCGAGCACTTCTTCGTCAGTCATTTTCTTGAATGCCTTTGGATTGCTTTCACGAATCTTGTTGACATCGTCTTCAGGGACTATGGCTACGCCGTCTTTGCGTGAGAAACCCTTGTCGCTGACATCCTGAGCCCAACCTACGGTGTAGCCGTTGCTCAAAGCATGGTCAACCTCGGACATCATATCATCAAAGCCCATGTTGTAAGTCATGGTGTAGGTCCAGTTGTCGGGGATGAGGAGGAGGAAAGGCTCGTACATCTCCTGATCCATGAATGATGAGAACTGCACGTATTCATTGATATCAAGGGCATATTTTTCTGCAAATGATTTTGGAGTGTATTTTACGCCTTCATATTCGAAATTCTCAGGCACTTCGCCTAGATATGCGTCGAGTATGCTGTTCAAAACCTTCGGATAGGTCTCATAAAGGACGCGGCCATTGCTTTTCTGTGTCACCACTCTGGCATAGCCGTCTATGCATTTTTGGATTTCCGAATGATTGTGGTTGGGATCGCCGAGCACCAGGCCGCTGTAAGCCTCATCGGTAATCATACCGGCGTCGTTGACGGCATATAGCACATCGAATATCTCGCCGCCTACGCTGAGGTTGGTGGCGCTGTGCAACTTGACAAAGCGGTCAAACTTTTTGGTGTAGGCCCAGCGTACCGAAAACATCTCGGACAGGTTGAGTTTTACATCGTATTTTCTCAAAATCTCAGCCTCCACGAAGCCTGTGCCGGCAAAGCACCAGCATGTGCCCGATTTGGCCTGGTTCTGAACGATGGTATGGGGAACTTCCACTTCATCGGTGAATTGGTAAACTGGTTTTTCATCTTTCTGTGCTTGGGCAGGAATAGTAAAAAACATTGCTGCTACAAGCAAAATGGTAAATTTCAGCGTTTTCATATTTACTTTTTTAGGGTTAAAACAACCCACAAAGTTATGACTTTATTTGAAAAGTGCAATACTTTTTTTAGATATTTTTTGAAAATTGGTAAAATAATTTACTATTTTTGCACTTTCTTTAGACAATTTTTTTGAATCATGACATTCAAGCCAACTAAGTATCAAGTGAAATGTGTCGCCGACGGACGTGTGAGCGACGACAGCGGCTGGATGCTCGACTTTCCGAACAGCGAGAAGCCAAGCCTTATACGTGCAATTTATGAAAAGAAACAACTTGAGGTAAAGCCTGAGAACGGCGGACTTTACCGTTTTGCCGACTGGATGCCGATAAAGCATATTTTGAAAGGCGCTTCGTGCCCGGTGACATACAAGAGTGAAAAACTTGCCAAGAAGTTGGGTCTTAACAACTTATACATTACATTCAACGGTTATCGTCCTGAAATCGGCGCCACTATGCGCACCTGCTCATTCAAGGAAACAGAGGCATACTCGGTGTGTGGACGCTTAAGCGACGAAATGCGCAATCAAGTGATGGTGGTGTCGTCGGCAGGCAACACAGCCCGTGCCTTTGCACAAGTGTGTTCTGACAACAATATCAAGCTTTTGCTGACAGTTCCTGAGGATAACATCAATGCCCTGTGGTTCGAGAAACCTCTCAACCCATGCGTGAAACTTCTTTGTACTGAAAGCGGCAGCGATTATTTCGATGCTATCAACCTTGGAAATATCGTTTGTGAGATGGACGGCTTCTTCGCTGAGGGGGGCGCCAAAAACATTGCACGTCGTGACGGAATGAGCACAACCATGATGTCGGCTGTGACTTTCATCGGACGCATTCCGGACTTTTATTTCCAGGCAGTGGGCAGCGGCACAGGCGCCATAGCGGCATGGGAAGCCAACCTGCGTTTTATCGAGGACGGCCGTTTCGGCACGAATAAAGCAAAAATTTATGTGTCTCAGAATCAGCCGTTTACGCCAATGTATGACGCTTGGAAGGCTCATTCAAGGGCGTTGTTGGCATATGATGCAGACCAGGCACGTAAAGATGCAGCCGAGATAGTGGCCAAGGTGCTCAGCAACCGCAAACCGCCATATTCATTGGCTGGAGGCTTGTACGATGCTTTGGTTGATAGCGACGGCGATTTCTTCAAAGTGACTAACGATGAGGCTCAAAAAGCCTGCGATATGTTTGAAGAACTTGAAGGCGTCGACATCTACCACGCCGCCGGTGTGGCGACTGCCTCGCTCATGCAGGCCGTGGAAAGCAAGATGGTGAAGCCCGACGATGTGGTGATGCTCAATATCACCGGCGGCGGTGAAGCACTGTTCAAGCAGCATAACGATGTTTGGTATCTCAAACCTGACAAGGTGTTTGGGGTGAACGCAAGCAAAGAAGAAATAAAGGAGTTTGCTAAAGGTTTGATTTTTTAGTCTTTAGAAACTTACAAAATAAAAAGGTCTCTCGAAACCGAGAGACCTTTTTTTATAGCGATTGAAGATTATTTCTTAACCACTTTCTTAACTGTGGCGTTGCTGTTGCTGTCAACTATCTTCACCATGTAAACGCCTGTTGTGAGCTCGCTCATGTTGACGTTTACATTGCTTGAGTTGGCTTCAACTGACATCACTTTCTGACCGCAGATGTTGTAAACTTCAACCAAGTTGATGTTGCTGCCGCTGATCATGATGTTGCCGTTGGTCGGGTTAGGATAGATGCTGTAGGCTGACTCACCGTTCTCGATGACAGCGTCGTCGTAGATGAATTCAATGCCTCTGACCATCTTCACTGAAGTCATGTCGTTAGGATACAAGGCTTCCACTTCGAAAACATAGTAACCGGTCTCGCCTGTGTAGGTGTATGATGTCTCGGTCATGTTTTCCTCGAGTAACTCACCATAGAGGTAGAGGTTGTAGCCTGTTGCGTTGCCGCCTTCAGGAGCATTCCATGTCAGGTTCATTGCTGTGCCGGTTGATTCAACTGCAAAGTTCTGTACTGGATATGGGTGAATGTCGGTGTATTCATACATGAAGTGGCTGTTGAGCACTTCTTGTGAAGCCATATCCTGAATCCATGCTGAAACTTCGAGGTCGCTCATTTCCTCAACGTGTGTGGCTGACATATCCTGTGTCCACTCGAAATGCTGGCACTCGCCTGCAGGGATGTTGAGGTCGTCGCCTGAAGTGTCGGTTAAGAACTTCATGAAGACATGGTGGAATGAGGTTTCACCGTTGGTTCCGACATTGCCTGTAGTAACTTTTTCATTAACAGTCACGAATGATTTTTCAACTGTCATATCATAGTATGCCATGAAGTCAACCTTAACTGTGATGCTGTTGCCGCTAACATTGAATGAACCTCTCACATCGGCGAATGATGGAGTGTTGTAGGCGTTATCCAATTGGGTCTGTGAAACCACGGTTGCGCCTAAATTTGTTCCTTCGAGAACAACGTTAGGCACTGCGTTCACGCCGTAGAATGTTCTTCTTACTCCGCCTTCTGCTGTGTAATATGGGTCACCGTTGCCAGGCCAGTTCATCTGATATTTGGTGTAGGTGAATTTGCCAGGGTTGTTGTTTGTGAGGTTGCCCATCTGAGTGTTCACGCTGACGCATGGTCCGCATGTTGAGCTTGAGAAGTGCTCGATCATCGGGATGCGCTGTGTGTGGCCGAGAGCGACGTTGATGGTTTTGGTCAGGCTGTTGTTGCTCGGGTCATCGTCTACGTTGCCGTTGACGGTAACTATTGTCACAGTGATGTTGTATGATCCTGGGAGGAATACCACATTGTCTGTGAATGAGAGTTGTGCTGACTCGAGTGAACCTATATTGACGTCGAAGCTTTCTTCTACAGCTTCCTGATCGTCAATCTGATATGTCATAACGACATTTGTGACAGGGGTTAAACCTTTGTTCTGAACTGTGAAGGCTATGTCTGCACTGCCGGCGCCCATAACAGGAACCATGTCGATTGTTGACAATGAAAGATCGAGGTTCTCCTGTGTGAAGACCTCAATGTCGTCAAAGAACCAGTCGTTGATGTTGTAGCTGTTGCCGTTGTACATGATGCAGAATCTGACATCGCTGTTGCCCATGTCGGCTGTTATGATGTTCTGTGTCACACTCCATGCGCCGTTTGAGTTGTAATTCTGCTGCCAGCCCATGTTCCATGTGGCTCCGTTGTCTGAACTTGTGCCTATACCGATGGTATGTGCGCCAGTGTAATTGTCGAGAGCGTGTTTGAAACTGAAAACAACTGAGGTTACACCAGTGAGGTCGACTGCCGGAGTTACGAGGTATGATGCGCCGTTGAATTGAGGCTGCCATGTGAGGTGGGCTTCGTTGGCTTCACCGCCTGCATTGGATGTAGCTGAAATGCTCCAGTTGGTTGTGCCCAAATTCATAATCTGCCATCCGTCGGGCATTGATGTGCCATCAAAATGCTCGTTGATGAAGGTTGTTCTTGTCTGTGCGAATACTGACACTGACATCAGTATTGCAACAATGAATAGTAATGTTTTCTTCATATGAAATAATATTTAAGTTTGTAATTTGAAATTTTTCAACATGCAAATATACGAAAAATTTTATTTCTCGATGAAAGCTAAAATATCACCTTTTTTCACATTTTTACCTTGTTCAGCGATGACCTCCACGAGCTTGCCGCTCCAGTTGGTCGTCACTTCCTGAGGTGCGTAAGGTGTCTGGATGTAGCAGAAGGTGTCGCCTTCGTTGTATTTGGTGCCTGTGGCTGGTGCCATCGACTTGTCGTATGCGTCGAGTTCCCAGATGACCTGTCCGCTTGTAGGCGCTGTCACTGTCTCGGCGTTCGGATGACGCATCTTGCGGAGGTCGTCAAGGCTGACTTTGTTGCCGCCTTGCTCGGCCTTAGCCTGCATCTTAGCCTCGAGTTCCTGGTTGAAACGGCGTTTTGCCTCGCCAGACTTGTATTCACGATACTGTTTCTCGTGCATTGCAAACTCGAACAGCTCTTCGTCGTCCTGACCGCGATCCCAGCCTTCTTTTTTCATCTCTTCGATGAAATGAGGCAGTGCGTCAGGGTAGTTGTCCTGCGGGTTGCCGGTGAAGAACTCGAAGCCTTTCTTCTTGGCGAGTTCCACGATCTCAGGTGCCAGAGTGCCCGGCAGTTTGCCGGCTTTGCCGAGTATCATGTCCCATGCGGCAGGGTCTATGCTGGTCTCGTAGCGAGGTTCGCCTTTGCTGAGTGCGAATAGGTTCATCAGAGCTATGTTCTTTGTATATTGGCTGAACGGCGTTACTAACGGTGGGTTGCCGAGTTTAGGCCAGATATTCTGTACTTCTTCGAACAACTCGACCAACATTTCGTCTTCGCTGAGCTCCGGAAGTCCCTGATTCTTGCGGTTCATGTTGATGGCTGCGTGCACCGGCTTGAGGTCGGCCATCAATGAACCCATCATGCCGCCAGGAAGTCCGCAACCCAACATCAAAGAGTTGATGTAACGGTTACGCGGGTCAACCCAGTAGCCGAGGAAGTCGTCTATGAAGCTCTGGGTCATGCTGCGGGCAGCCATGTAAGTCTTCATGTTGATGTCCTTTACCAGGAAACCTGCGTCTTTCAACATGGCCTGGACGCTGATTACGTCAGGATGCACTGTGCCCCATGACAATGGTTCCATTGCCACGTCTACGTAGTCGCAACCTGCCTTGCACACCTCGAGCACTGAAGCCATCGAGAGTCCAGGTGTGGTGTGACCGTGGTACTGCACCTTTATTTCCGGATGCTGAGTCTTGATGTGATTGACTATCTTGCCGAGTGTGGCCGGACGGCCTATGCCTGCCATGTCTTTCAAAGCGATTTCCTTGGCGCCTGCTTCTATGAGTTTTTCAGCCATATTTATGTAATATTCGGCTGTATGCACCTGCGAATAGGTGATACTCATGGCAGCCTGCGAAATCATACCTGCCTCGTTGGCCCACTGAATTGACGGGATAATGTTGCGCACATCATTCAAACCGCAGAAAATACGGGTGATGTCGACACCTTGAGCCTTCTTTACCTTGTACATCAGCTGACGTACGTCGGCCGGCACCGGGTTCATTCTCAAAGCGTTGAGGGCGCGGTCGAGCATGTGACACTCTATGCCGCCCTTGTGCAATGCCGCCGTGAATGCGCGTACCGACGGGTTCGGGTTCTCGCCGTACAGCAGGTTCACCTGCTCGGCCGCGCCTCCGTTGGTTTCCACACGGTCAAAGCAGCCCATGTCGATAATCAACGGGGCTATCTTCTCCAATTGATCTTTGCGAGGCACGTATTTGCCTGAGCTCTGCCACATGTCACGGTAGACAAGACTGAATTTTACTTCCTTTTTCATGTTCGTTTTCTTTTATATTTTAATTTTTTTTCGACTCTTACATTTGGAGTGCAAAGTTACTATTTTTTTTATTATTTTTGCGAAAGATAAAATTAATAATGAGGCAACTGATAAAATCCAAGTGTGACGCTTATTTCGACGAGGTTGTGGCCATACGCCGACAGCTTCATCAGCATCCGGAATTGAGTTTTTGCGAGAAGGAAACAGCCGAACTCGTGAAACGTTGTCTTGCTTCGAAAAACATTGAGTTTCAATCGGAAATAGCCGGCACGGGTATCGTGGCGACGATAAAAGGGGAGTCGTCATCAGCAGGAGATATATCGACTTCGCCCGAAATGACGGGGAAGGTTATCGCTCTCCGCGCCGATATGGACGCTCTCCCTATTCAGGAAACCACCGACCTTCCGTTCCGTTCGGTTAACGAGGGGGTGATGCATGCCTGCGGACATGATGCGCATACCGCCATGCTTTTGGGCGTTGCATTCATTCTCAACGACTTGAGAGATCAGTTTGCGGGAACGGTTAAGCTGATTTTCCAGCCTGGAGAGGAGAAACTTCCCGGTGGAGCGTCTCTGATGATTAAGGCCGGAGTGCTGGACAAGGTGGATATGATAATAGGTCAGCACGTTTATCCCGACCTGCCATGTGGCTCGGCGGGCTTTCATGCAGGACCGTTCATGGCCTCGTCCGACGAAGTCAACATTACAGTCAAGGGCAGGGGAGGACACGCAGCCAAGCCCGCCGAGCGTGACTACACCGTGCTGGCAGCGGCGAAAATAGTATCGAGATTGTCGGAATTAAATGCCTCTACGGATGGTTTGTTGGCTTTCGGCAGTTTCATAGCCGACGGCACATACAACGTCATGCCGGCTGAGGTGAAGCTGAAAGGCACTATGCGTACTTACGACGAAAACAAACGTAAGGCGATGAAAGACAATATTTTGAAGGTGTCAATAGAGACTGCCGACGAGTTGGGATGCACGGCCGAAGTGCTTGTCGAGCAAGGCTATCCATCCTTGACTAACGACCCGGCTTTGACTGAGAAGTGCATCGCCCTGGCCAAGGAATGCCTGGGTGAGCGCAATGTGACAGACGTCCCAATGATGATGACTGCCGAGGATTTTGCCTATTATTCACAAAAGATTCCAGCTTGTTTTTATCGTTTGGGAACTTCCAATCCGGAAAAAGGCATTAAAGCCAAACAACATACCTCCAATTTTAATATTGATGAAAATTCAATGAAAATTGGAATGGAAACGATGATATACTTAACATTAAACTTATTATGAAGATACTTTTGATTATGAAAATTTTGCTCGTTTACGCTATTCCTGAGGAAAAGATTGAGATTAACATCCCCAATGCGGAGGTGATTTATGTAGAGACCGGCATAGGTAAGGTGAGAGCCGCCATGCATACTATGAACGCAATCTGCGAGTATCATCCCGACATAGTGATAAACATAGGCTCGGCAGGCACATTGAATCATAATGTTGGTGACATCATTGTCTGTAACCGTTTTGTTGACAGGGATTTACGCAAGGTGTTCATTAACGGTGTGATTTCGGAGATGGAGTTCGATGTGGATGCCATTAAGCATGCCATCCCGTCGTGGCACTTGATGGAACATGCGAAATTGATCGGCACCTGCAACACTGGCGACAGCTTCATCACTGAAGGCAGCGATATAGAAGGCGATGTCATCGATATGGAATCATACGCTATTGCTGATGTCTGCCGTGAGATGAAAATCCCGTTCATTTCTGTGAAATACGTCACCGATGTGGTCGGACAGAATTCAAGTCAGGAATGGTATGCTAAACTGAAGGATGCGAGAGAGGGGTTGTCAAAATTCTTTGTTGACTCCGTTAAATAATATATGGATTTAAAGTGGCTTCCGATAACGAAGAAAGAATCCGACCTGCGCGGTTGGGACGAGCTCGATATTGTGCTCGTCAGCGGCGACGCGTACGTCGACCATCCATCGTTTGGAGCGGCAGTTATCGGACGCACACTTGAAAAGGAAGGCTACAAAGTAGGCATTATCCCGCAGCCTAACTGGCGCGACGACCTGCGCGATTTCCGTAAGTTCGGCAAGCCGCGCTTGTTTTTCGGTGTCTCGGCAGGATGCATGGACTCGATGGTGAACCACTACACAGCCAATAAACGCCTTCGTTCCAACGACGCTTACACTCCTGGAGGCGAGGCGGGTTTCCGTCCGGATTACGCCTCTATAGTCTATTGCAACATTCTGAAACAGATTTATCCTGACGTCCCGGTTGTCCTCGGTGGCATCGAGGCGTCGTTGCGTAGGGTTACACATTACGATTACTGGTCTGATTCGTTAAAGCCTAGTATTCTCATTGATTCTCATGCGGATATGGGCGTTTACGGGATGGGGGAGATTGCTAATGTCGAGATTGCAAAAGCTCTTGATGCCGGCAAAAAAATCGACGAGATAACCGATATCCCGCAGACTTTTTTCCTGAAAAAGAAATCGCAAAAATTAGAGTCGACATGGCAAGACATCAGGTTGGTGTCACATGAGGTCTGCCTGAAAGACAAGAAACTTTACGCCTCGAATTTCAAATTTGTGGAGGAGGAGTCGAACAAAAAACACGCCGCCCGATTGCTTCAGGATGTAGGCGGTTTCACCCTTTATATAAATCCGCCTTATCCAACTTACACCACAGCTCAAATTGACGCGGCTTTCGACCTGCCGTATACCCGCATGCCGCATCCCAAATACGCAAAGCGTGGTCCTATTCCGGCTTACGAGATGATACGCCATTCGGTGAACATACATCGCGGCTGCTTCGGCGGCTGTGCCTTCTGCACCATCTCGGCCCATCAGGGAAAGTTTGTGGCCTCCAGGAGCAAAGAATCGATATTGCGTGAAGTGGAGCGGGTGACGCAAATGCCAGATTTTAAAGGCTATATCAGCGATTTGGGCGGACCGTCGGCCAATATGTATATGATGCGCGGCAAAGACGAGACACTGTGCGAGAAATGCACGCGTCCAACCTGCATACAGCCAAACATCTGCAAAAATCTCAACACCGACCATCATCCGCTCATTGAACTTTACAAAGAAGTCGACAAGAACCCCAATATAAAAAAGGTGACCATAGGCTCTGGCATTCGTTACGACCTTTTCCTCACCAACGACGACCCCGACGGCAAACTTGGCTACGACGAGTATTTCGAGCAGCTGATGCGCCGCCATGTGAGCGGCCGACTGAAGGTGGCACCGGAGCAAGTTGGCGACAATGTGCTACGTCTGATGCGCAAGCCGCCTTTTTCTTTGTTCAACAAACTGAAAAAACGCTTCGATCAGGTTAATGAGAAATATCATCTCAACCAGCAATTGATACCTTATTTTATATCCAGTCATCCGGCTTGCACTTTGATGGATATGGCCGAACTTGCGGTGAAAACCAAGGAATTGGGCTATCATCTGGAGCAGGTTCAGGACTTTACGCCTACGCCTATGACACTGGCGACCGAGATTTATTATTCGGGCTATGACCCCTATACATTGAAACCTGTGTTTGTGGCTAAAAACAAGGAGGAAAAGCTGGCTCAGCAAAGGTTTTTCTTCTGGTATAAAAATGAAAACCGCCAGTGGGTGAAGCAGACTCTCCGGAAAATGGGCAAGGCCGACTGGATAAAACGTCTATACGGGAGGGAACAGTGATGGAGATGAATCGCGATATGGCCCTTAAAAAAGTGTTGCACTATTGTGCCTATCAGGACAGGTGCGTTCAGGAGGTGAGGACCAAACTTGACACCTTCGGCATTGCGTCTTCCGACAAGGAGCAGATTATGAAAGTGCTTGTGGAGGAAGGCTATATAGACGATGAGCGCTTTGCCTCTACCTTTGTCAGAAGCAAGATCCATCTGAAGAAATGGGGAGTGAATAAGATTAGGATGTCGTTGAAAATGAAGGGTATAAGCGATGAAATTATAGGTAACGCCCTTTCGGAAATCGACCCTGAGATTTATCGCTCCGAGTTGATGAAAGTTCTCGAAGCAAAAAAAATAAACGAAACCGACCCTTACAAACGTAAGGCAAAACTGGCACAATACGCCATTCAGAAAGGCTACGAGCCAGGGCTGGTTTGGGACGCTATACACCAATATTATAAATGATTTGACTATGTTTAAAAACATCACTAAACGCTGCGTATTTACGCTTATCCTTGTCATCGGATTCCTATGGAATGTCAGCGCACAAGGCTATCAGCCCACACCTTATTTCACCACCGAGGAGATGCCCGATTTGATACAATGCCTGCCGGCACCGCCAGACAGCACTTCCGAAGGCTTCAGCTATGATATTCTTCGTTACATGTGGGGCAAGCTGCAACGCTATGACGCAGAGCGTGCCGATATGGCCAAACGCGACGCCGTGTGGAGCTACGAGGCACTGCTGGCTGAGATGAGCGTTCCGTTCGAGCTCGAGATTTCCGAAAAAGGCACTCCCGAGATCTGGAAACTCATCACCAACAGCCTTGCCACCGTCGACCAGATGCGAGTGGCGCCGAAGGCATATTACCATCGCACACGTCCGTTCGTGTATTTCCACGAGGATCCATTCATGGATAGCGACAAGGAGTTTGCCAACGAGGGCAGTTATCCGTCGGGACACACAATGCGTTGCTGGACCACGGCATTGCTACTCTCTGAAATCAACCCCGAGGCGTCAAGTGCCATCTTCAGCCGTGCCTGGCTGTACTGCGAGAACCGCGTCATCACTGGAGCACATTGGCAAAGCGACATAGATGCAACCCGCTCCGGCGCGAGCATTGGCTATGCCCGTCTACAGACAAGTCCTGAGTTCCAAAAACAGATGTCAAAGGCACAAAAAGAATTCAAAAGATTAATGAAAAACAAGAAATAATCTAAAACTTTTTATTATTTTTGCAACTTTGTAGTTTCTAAACTTTTGATTATTTTTGATTAAAAATTTATGGTCACTTTAGACAGTCTAAAAGAGTTAAGTAAGAGGATTGATGCCTTGAGGAGGTATCTTTGACATCGACACCAAACTGTCGAAAATAGCTGAATTAGAGGAAAAAACCAAGGCTAACGGTTTCTGGGACGATCCTAAAAACGGCAAGGTCATCATGCGACAGATCCGTGATGTGAAGAGTTGGGTGACGTCTTATGACGAGATTGTGAAAGCCAACGAAGACTTGGGCGTTTTGTATGATTTCGCCAAAGAAGGCGAGGCGACTGAAGAGGAAGTCGACGCTCAGTATGCCGATGTCATAAAGCTTGTCGAAGATCTCGAGTTCCGCAACATGCTTCACGACGAGGCCGACTCTATGAGCTGCGTGCTGAAAATCAACGCAGGCGCTGGCGGCACCGAATCGCAGGACTGGGCCGACATGCTGATGCGTATGTATATGCGCTATGCCGAAGCTCACAATTATAAGGTTAGAATCAGCAATATTCTTGAGGGTGATGACGCCGGCATCAAGTCGTGCACGATGGAGATTGACGGCGACTATGCCTACGGTTACCTCAAAGGCGAGAACGGAGTGCACCGCCTCGTGCGCGTGTCGCCATTCAACGCCCAAGGCAAACGAATGACATCCTTCAGCTCTGTTTTTGTGACACCGTTGATTGACGATACTATAGAAATTGTCATCGACCCGTCGCGTCTCACCTGGGATACCTTCCGCAGCGGAGGCGCAGGAGGTCAGAACGTGAACAAAGTGGAGTCGGGAGTGCGTTTGAGATATCAATACAAAGACCCTTACGACGGTCACGAAGAGGAGATTCTGATTGAAAACACCGAGACACGCGACCAGCCGAAAAACAAGGAAAACGCTATGCGACTGCTGAAGTCACAGCTGTACGACAAGGAGCTGCAGCACCGCATGGAGGAGAAAAACAAGATCGAGGCATCGAAGAAAAAGATAGAGTGGGGCTCACAGATTCGCTCTTACGTGTTCGACGACCGCCGCGTGAAAGACCATCGCACCAACTACCAGACCAGCAACGTGCAGGCGGTGATGGACGGCAAAATCGATGAATTTATTAAGGCTTATTTAATGGAATTCGGACAGAAATAAAAAATTGAAATATGGTAACGTTTTTTATTGCTTTAGCCGTCTTGATTCTCGGCTATCTGATTTACGGAAAATTCATAGAGAAGCTCTTTGGCGCTGACCCGAAACGCGAGACTCCGGCTGTCACCATGGCCGACGGTGTCGACTATGTCCCGATGAAGCCCTGGAGAATCTTCTTGATTCAGTTTTTGAATATCGCCGGCGTCGGTCCTATCATCGGCGCCATCATGGGAGCGCAGTTCGGAACGGCGTCGTTCCTGTGGATTGTGCTCGGCAGCATCTTCGCGGGTGCCGTCCACGACTACCTTTCGGGAATGATTTCGCTACGCACCAAAGGCGCGAGTCTGCCTGAGATCCACGGCATGTATCTCGGCAACGGCGTCAAGCAGTTTATGCGTGGATTCACTGTATTGCTGATGATTTTGGTGGGTGTGGTGTTTGTGAATACCCCTGCTACATTGCTCATCAATAACTTCACTCCGGGCTGGAACCCGTACGTTTGGGTCGTCATCATTTTGGTTTATTATCTGATTGCGACTTTGCTGCCTATCGACAAGCTCATAGGCAAGATTTATCCTGTTTTCGGAATACTTTTGCTGGGCATGGCGGTGGCTATCTTTGTGGCGTTTATCGTCTATCAGCCTGAGATTCCGGAGATTTGGAGCGGACTACAGAACCGTCATCCAGGAGCGGCACATAATCCGATTTTCCCGATGATGTTCATCAGCATAGCATGTGGTGCAATTTCTGGTTTCCATGCTACGCAGTCGCCTCTGATGGCGCGTTGTATGGTCAACGAGAGACAGGGACGTCCGATTTTCTACGGTGCGATGATCACTGAAGGCGTCGTCGCCTTGATTTGGGCAGCAGCGGCAGCATATTTCTTCGGTCCCGACAGCGTCGTTGACGTCACAGGTAAGAGTGGAGCCGCCATCGTGGGCGTAATTGCCAACACTTGGTTTACTCCTGTTATTGCTGTGATTACTATTCTTGGCGTCATTTCGGCAGCTATCACTTCGGGCGACACTGCATTGCGGTCGGCGCGTCTCATCATCGCCGACTTCCTGCATTACGACCAGAAGCCTATCAAGAATCGTCTCATCATCGCCATCCCGATGTTTGCGGTGACAGCCTTGATTTTGGTTTATAGCCTCGCCGACGCGAAAGGTTTCGACATCATCTGGCGTTATTTCGCTTGGGCTAACCAGGTGCTAGCGATGGTAACTCTCTGGACTATAACGGTTTATCTCGCACAAGAAAAGAAGGCATACCTCGTGACATTGATTCCTGCTATGTTCATGACGATGGTCACGATGACATATATTTTTGAGTTCCCTGCCGGAAAATACATCGAAGGAGTCGGATTCTCATCGACTGTCGCCCCGATAATCGCGGGCTGCATCGCGGTATTGTTCACGGCATTATTCTGGAACTGGCGTAAGAAAAACGTCAAATCTATTTAGAAACGCGATGAATACTGCCACACGACAGTTTATCGAGTCGCATCTGAACGACGACGTGCGCCAGTTGGCGTTGTCGAAGTTTCCTGATGATGTCGATAAAGCGTTGGCACTCAATCAGATAGAGGCGCGACAGATTCTATCGAAGAAGGTGCCCTCGTGGGCTTCGAATCCCGATTTGCTGTTCCCGAAACATCTCTCAATCGAGCAATGTTCTTCCGAGCTTACCGCAAAATACAAAGCCTCAATCATCGAAAGTGGTGATACATTAGTCGATTTGACCGGTGGTCTCGGCATTGATTCCTATTTCCTTTCGGAAAAATTCAAAACAGCGTATTACGTTGAAAATCAGAAGGAATTATGTGATTTGGCGGAACATAATTTTACGGTTTTAGGCCGAAAAATCACGGTTGTAAATGATGATTCTGAATCATTTTTATCAAATAATCAAAAATTCGATTTGATTTTTATTGATCCAGCTAGAAGAGATATTTACAACCGCAAGATGGTATCTTTGCATGACTGTTCGCCCGACGTGGTCGATTTGGTTGAGACGCACGGCCGTGCGTCTTTACATGGTACCACCATGCTGATCAAATTATCCCCAATGTTGGATATTTCTGTGATTATCAATGAATTGCCTAACATTGCGGAAATCCATATCGTGGCGGTGAAAAACGAATGCAAGGAGGTTTTGGTTCTGTTGCGCCCGGAATACAACGGGGAACCGCTCGTCATTTCGACCGAAGCGCAGCGTAGTGGAGAAATCTCCTTCAAATTTACCGAATCCGAAGAAAAATCCGCCATCCCGACCTTCGCCACCACCATCCAAAAATACCTCTACGAACCCAACGCTGCCATTATGAAAGCAGGTGCCTTCAAATTGGTTTCGCAGCGTTTTGGTATTGATAAGTTGCACATTAACAGCCATTTATACACATCTGACAACCTGATTCCCGATTTCCCTGGTCGCGTTTTCGAGGTCGTGGGTTTTGCGCCTTTTAACAAAAAGATTAAAAAGGAATTGTTGAAATATGTCGACGAAGCCTCGGTTGCTGTTCGTAATTTTCCGTTGAGTGCTAATGAATTACGAAAATCATTAAATTTCAAGGAGAGCGACGAAAATTTCGTTTTCGGCACGACGATGCAAGGCGAAAAAAAAGTCCTTCTGCTGTGCAAAAGGACTTGAAATATTCTTTTTGATTGATTATCAATTAGTTTTATACCAATCAATTTTTTGTGAATAGTGCATCAGGACGGCGAGGAGCACGAACAATCCGATGCTTCCGGCGAGGAGGGCGTACGACTCGAGTTGCAGCAGCACGAAGATGAAAGCGTAGAGTGCCAACAGCAGTCCGCCGATTGCCAAAGCGGTCTTTTTAATCTTCAAAACTCCAGCCAGATAGCAGGTGATGAGTCCGTCGGTCATCAGAGCTGCGATGATGTAAGCTATTGTAAATGAAGTGTGTTCGGAGATTGACACCAGCAACGAATAGAAGAGGCACAGAGCCAAGCCAATGAGCAGGTATTGCACCGGATGGATGTCTTTTTTCTGTATCATCTCCACAAAGAAACTCACCACAAACGTCAGCAAAATAATGAGAATCGCGTATTTCACCGTGCGCATCGACTTTTGGTAATGCTGTAGTGGAATCAGCACATTGACACCAAATTTTGAATCGTTGACGGCTCTATAATATGCGTTGCCAGCGATGACTTGCGGATAGTTTCTGTTGACTTGTACCACTTTCCAGTCGCTGGTGAAGCCGTCTTTTGTAACTTCGCGGTTCGCCGGCAAGAACGAGCCTGCAAAACTTGGAGTGGTGCAGTTTGATGTCAATGCGACCGTTGTTGTTTTGCCTAACGGCAGAAAATCGATTGATATTGAACCTTTTAGCGTGAGTTTTGTCGAGAATTTCATAACATTTCCTTCAAGGAGAGAGCTTATGTCAATGGTACTCGACAGTCCCGATTCGCTCAAGGCGCAGCTAGGCATGCCGGAATTCAAACTCAGCTGTTGTTCACCGAAATTCAGTGTCACCTCGTCGCTGATGCCACGTAAATCGCTGATACCCAGATATATAGATGTGTTTATCAGTTCTGCGATTTCGCCGTTGTTCATGATGTTTTTCAGCTCATCACTGCAAACAAAACTGCCTGTGATGTCAATTGGTGCATTGTAAACCACGATTTCGTAGATACCTCGTTTCAGCTCTTTGGTGTCGATATTGCCGTTGATATTCAATTCGTTAGGCAAAATGTTATAGGTGTTGTATTCGATGTTGGTTTTGCCTTCAGCGTCTTTGTTCTGAATCTTCAGAGTCATCGAAAGCACTGGCCCGGTGATGGTCTGCGGTCCGCTCCAGCTCTGGTAAACCTCCCTTGTGGCGTCTTCTGCAATGGCAGTTCGCTCCCTTATCAGACCCTTTATCATCTCCATCGGAATGAGCAAAACCAAGACTAAAATGCCGATCAGTAAAACTTTTGTCAAAGGTTTTTGATACTTGTTTGTGCTTTTTTCTGTCATTTTTATTGAAATTTAAGATGTTAATAATAATTTTGAAGAAATTATTAACGTAAAAATGCCATAGAGTGATGATTTTTGAAAATGTAACGACTGGTTTTTGTGGTTATTGTGATTTTGATAAAAGTTTTTGGCAAAAAAGCTTTGGATATCCAAAAAAGTTGTAATTTAGTGGGCGAAAAGGTGGTAATGTTACCACCAAATTAGGTGGTAAATTGAATGATATGGAGAATAAGAAATTACAAACAGCGTTGGAAAAATGGCAAAAAATTCAGCCATTGGAGCAACGTGACAGAGATAGGTTGAGTCGTAGATTCACAGTAGATTTTAACTACAATTCTAACCATATTGAGGGAAACACTCTTACATACGGTCAGACGGAATTGCTATTGTTGTTCGGCAAAGTGTCGGGTGAAGCTGATTTTCGTGATTACGAAGAGATGAAGGCGAGTAATGTGGGGTTGAAAATGATGACGGTTGAAGCGACTGAATCGCAACAGCCTCTGACACAAAACTTTATCAGAACATTGCATCGCACATTGTTGCGTGAGGATTATACGGTATATCGTAATCTTCCAGGTGGATTCACAACAAGTTATGTCGTACATGCAGGGCAATATAAAACCCGCCCGAACAGTGTTATCACTCGTTATGGAACGCGTTTTGACTATGCTTCACCGAAAGAAACACCGTCTTTGATGTCTGATTTGGTCGATTGGTATAACAAAGCTGAGATAGAAGGAAAACTTTCGCCTATAGAATTGGCTATTTTATTCCACTACCGTTATATTAGAATACATCCGTTTGAGGATGGAAACGGCCGTATTGCCCGATTGATGCTCAACTATATTTTGTCGCGTCATGGCTATCCGATGATTGTCGTTCGTAGCCGTTTGAAAAAGGATTATCTCGAAGCATTGCATCAATCAGATTTGATTGTAGGTGACGGACCGTTTGAAGGCGCGCATGCCTCTTTGAAAAACATACGTCCATTTCATAAATATATGACAAATATAATCACCAAAGAGATTGAGAATAACGTTCTTTTTGTCACGGAGAGAAATGAAAATGTATGGTGGTACGATGGTGAGCGCATAGAATTCCGTTCGCCAAATTATGCCAAAATACTTGATGAACTGCAAATTGAGAAGAATGCGTCATATTCGTATTTGCAGGAGGCTTTGGGGATAAATCGTTCAGCTATTCAGAAGATGCTTGAAGCATTGCAGAAGAACGGTTATATTGAAAAAGATGAAACTGGTGGCTGGCGTGTTTTTATAACACGATCGCTTTAAAACTACAATTATGAACAAGAAAATATATTTCGCGGGTTCCATCCGTGGCGGTCGCGTCGATGCAGAGCTTTACAATAGGATTATTTCGTACATCCAGCGCACTGATGTCGTTCTGACAGAGCACGTCGGCAGCAAAAACCTGTTCCTTACTGAGCAAGGTTTCGAGCGTGACTCAAAGATTTACAACCAAGACACCGCCTGGCTCCGCGAAAGCGACATTTTAATAGGTGAATGCACCTGTCCGTCGCTCGGTGTCGGCTACGAACTCGCCTACGCCGAACGTTTCGGCATCCCGTGCCATATCTTCTACAACAAAACCAAGACCCAACTCTCCGCCATGCTCACCGGCAACCCATATTTCAAGATTCATCCTTACGAGAGGGAAGAGGAGATTTATGAGGTTTTGGATGAGATTTTGAAATAATTATAACACAGCTGTGACTTTTCTGGCTTTTTTGCTTTCATTGGTCAACGAGTATTATTTTTCTGAATATAATACCTTAAAAACACCGTATAATTGTCCGTTGCTGATTTCTTGTAAGCCTTGTTCAGGGCTTTTCGTTCCGTCACAAAATCCTTGAGCTTGTTTTCTCTAAATGTTGAGATATTAGAACCTGGTAAGCTTATGGCGCAGATGTATAACATGTCGCGGCTCGATTTACTATTGGGTTCATGAAGTTCTTTGCCATTTTTGACCACTTGCGAAATCTCATCGATTTTTCTGCCAAGCAGCTCGTTGATTATGTTTTCAGCCTCTAGTTCATTGGTTATACATGACACAAAGGCTTCCTCGCTGTCAAACAAGAACTGACATGATGAATATTTTTGTTTTAGTGCAGCTATTCTTTGCTGTTCCGCTTTCTCTGCCTTAATTCTTCTTTCTTCTTCAGCCTGTCTCTCCAATTCTTCTTTTGTTGGATAGAATTCATAAGTGTATTCATATTCAAATCCTCTTTTTTCATAGGCCACATCGCCAATCACAATTTCGACACATCTTGACAGATTTCCATCCAATCCATACTCAAACCGATATTCGTTATGGATGTATTGGATACCTCCGTCAATACGTTCCTGTTCTTCATAGTACATGATTGTTGCCACATCACCAACGTTGTTGAAGTATTGAACAATGTCAAACTTCCAGATGCCGTACTGGGCATGGTATTCAGCCTTTCTTCCTTGTTTGTCAAAGCTATAGTAGTGAGTGCGGAAGAGCTTTGAGCCAGCATACTCATCAATTTTCGTGATATTCCCATTTTTGTCAAGGGTGTATTGGAAAGTGCTGTTATGCATGTTGTGCATTGTCTTGAGTTTTTCAGTTTTGTCGTATAGGAATCTGCAACCATAATTGCCGTCAACCTCGACAACTCTTTCTCCATCATAAATGAAGTTGGTGCCATGTGTGTCATTCGGTGAGCCTTGGATTTGCACAAGCCTTCCTGTAGTGTCGTAATGCATGATATACTGGCCGTCACGATCAGCCCAACGGTGTAATTCTCCCATGTTGTTGACCAAAAGATACCTGTTAACCGTTATTGACTTAGTGTTTGGTTTCACTTTTGGGTGAATCACACTTGGCAGTTGACCATAAATAGGCATAGGCGGATAGTCAATAAGTTTTCCTTCACCCGAAACCCAAAGGAAATCCTGCGCAAAAACAGACAGATGCGCCATAAGAAACACGATGCACATCAGAATAATTCTATGATTAATTTTCATCATATCTCCTCCAATTCTGAAAAACTATCTATCAACATGCTATTGGGCATGTCATTTCTACGATTCGCATTTCGTAAACCATATCTATTTGCAATAGCTTGCGCCAACCTGCTATTAATAACCTGTTTACCGTTTTCGTATTGTCTTATCAGTGCAAAGTATCTCGTCATCAGTTCCCTGTTGCATTGCAGATAACAAAAAACCGCATCGGTGATGTTGTTGTCGAAATCGTCCAAAACATCGTTGATGAATGAAAATAGGTCGTTCATCTATTTTTCCCTTATATCGTGTCGGGCGCAACTTCGTTTCCTTCCAGTACCATTAAGGACATTTAACTCTATAAAAGAAGCGTGGCACTGTATACCATGTCTTTAAGTGAAGGTCGTGAGATTACCTTTGTAGGAAGATATAGGAATAACAGCCCACGCTATAGCGCGAACCTTATGCCGTCTTGCCTACGAAAATTTCTCACGTTTTCACTTACAAGCCAAGCATAACGCTTCGTGAATTTCAATAAATCAGAGGTTTAATTGCTTAAACCACTTGCAAAGATAAAGATTTTTTGTAATAAACTATAAAATGAGTTGAAATTTTTCTCAATTACTTCCAATAACAGGGATCCCTAATTGCTTGCAAATAGTTTTTGCAGTGTAATCAACAATGTTCGGATGACGGGGGACGGCGACAATAATTCCGTTCGGACTTTCATAGAGGCTATGGTTTGAGCCTTCGCGTCGCAACACACATCCATTTTGTTGCAGATGCTTAATTAAAAGGTTTCTTTTCATTTTATGCCATGGCTAACTTTCTGTAAAAGACTCGTTCGCCCTTGAAATTCTCGCGGGCTTTTTCCTTGTTGTACTCCAAAATCAGTGAAATCGCTTCTTTCATGTTCTCCATAAGCTCCTCATAAGTGGCACCTTGCGAAATAGCTCCGGGCAACTGCTCGCACTGACCGCAATACCAGCCGCTTTTTTCGTCCTTATGAATCAAAATTGTATATTCCATATTATCATGAATTTGTTTTGCAAAAATAATGAAAAAATCTTTTCACGCAGCCCGTTTGAAAACTTTTATCTTTTATCTCATATCTTTTATCTAAAATTTGTATCTTTGCAGTTTGCAAAACTTTCAAAAAATGGCACAGAAACCGTCAATTCCTAAGGGCACTCGCGACTTCCTTCCGGATGTCATGATGCGCCGAAATTATATATTCGACACCATAAAGACCGTGTTCAAACGCTTTGGTTTTCAGCCGATTGAGACCCCTTCGATGGAGAACCTCTCCACCCTGATGGGCAAATACGGCGACGAAGGCGACAAACTCCTGTTCCGCATCCTCAACTCCGGCGACTTCATGTCGGGCGTGGAGCAGAACGGCCAGCCGCTTGACTCTCAGAAGCTTTCAAGCAAGATCTGCGAAAAAGGCCTTCGCTACGACCTTACAGTGCCGTTCGCGCGTTTCGTGGTGCAGTACCGCGACCAGATAGCGTTCCCGTTCAAACGATACCAGATGCAGCCGGTGTGGCGCGCCGACCGCCCTCAGAAAGGCCGTTATCGCGAGTTCTACCAGTGCGACGTCGATATCATCGGCAGCGACTCACTGCTCAACGAGGCTGAGCTGGTGCAGATCGTCGATGAGGTGTTTAACAACCTGAAAATCAACGTGGTGCTGAAGATTAACAACCGCAAGGTGCTCGCCGGAATAGCCGAATATATCGGAAAACCTGACGCTCTGGTCGACATCACCGTGGCTATCGACAAGCTTGACAAGATCGGAATCGACGCGGTGAACGCCGAACTCGCCGATAAGGGTCTTGACAGTGAAGCCATCGCTAAGCTTCAGCCTATCCTCTTCATGCAAGGCAGCGCCCGCGAGAAGATGGCGCAGTTGAAATCTCTGATGAGCGGCATCGAAATCGGAACCAAAGGCATAGAGGAGCTCGAGACACTCTTTAACTACCTGGATGCCATGGGCTTACGCATCGAATACGAACTCGACCTGACCCTCGCTCGCGGCCTCAACTACTACACCGGAGCCATCTTCGAGGTGAAGGCGAAAGACGTGGCTATGGGCAGCATCTCAGGCGGCGGACGTTACGACAACCTCACAGGAATATTCGGTCTGCCTAACGTCTCAGGCGTGGGCATCAGCTTCGGCGCCGACCGTATCTACGACGTTTTGAACGAGCTTAACCTCTTCCCCGAGAAGAACGCCGAAAACACCGAGGTCATCTTCTTGAACTTCGGCAAAAACGAAGAGCTTTACTGCCTCCCATATCTGCAACAGCTTCGCCGTCAAGGCATTAACGCCGAGATTTATCCCGATGCAAGCAAGATTCAGAAGCAGATGAAATATGCCGACCAGCGCAATATCCCGGTGGTGGTGATGGCAGGGGAGACCGAGGTCAACGACAAGACCTTCACTGTGAAATGGATGAAGGAAGGTCGTCAGGAAAGCGTGAAAGCTGATAATTTAATCGAAATAATCAAAAAATAACATACAATGAAGACACATTATATCTCAACAGAAACCCTCACATTTGAGGAAGTCAACCGAATCATCAGCGAGCATTACCAACTCGCATTGTCAGAAGATGCAAAACAGCGCATCCAGAAGTGCCGCGACTATCTCGACAAGAAGATGGAGACACAGAAGACCCCAATCTACGGCGTCACAACAGGCTTCGGCTCACTCTGCAACGTCAACATCTCGAAGGAAGACCTCAGCACTCTCCAGAAAAACCTGGTGATGTCGCATGCTTGCGGCACCGGCGACCTCGTTCCGGAAGAGATCATCCGCATCATGCTCCTTCTGAAGATTCAGAACATGTCGTACGGTAATTCGGGTGTGCAACTCGTTACAGTTCAGCGACTTATCGACTTCTTCAACAACGACGTTCTGCCTGTTGTCTATGACGAAGGTTCACTTGGCGCTTCAGGCGACCTCGCACCTTTGGCCAACCTCATGCTGCCATTGCTCGGCCTTGGTGAGGTTCATTACAAAGGCGAGATCCGTCCGGCTGCTGAAGTCAGCAAGATTTTCGGTTGGGAGCCTATCACCCTTCAGTCGAAGGAAGGTCTGGCACTGCTCAACGGTACACAGTTCATGTGCTCATACGGCACCTACGTGTTGCTCAAGGCATTCCGTCTGCAGTACCTCGCCGATATGATTGGCGCTGTCTCTTTGGACGCTTTCGATGGCAGAATTGAGCCGTTCTTTGACCAGATTCATCAGATTCGTCATCACCGCGGACAGATTGTCACCGCTGAGCGTTTCCGTAACTTCCTGAAAGGCAGCGAGATGATTGCACGCGAGAAACAGCACGTCCAGGACCCTTATTCATTCCGTTGCATCCCGCAGGTGCACGGCGCTTCGAAAGACGCCATCGCCTACGTGTCGCAGATCCTCGGTGAGGAAATCAACGCCGTGACCGACAACCCGACGGTGTTCCCGGATGAGGACATGGTAATCTCGGCAGGTAACTTCCACGGACAGCCTCTGGCATTGAGCCTCGACTTCTTGGCAATCGCCATGGCAGAGCTCGGCAACATCTCTGAGCGCAGAACATACCAGCTCATCGCAGGCAAACGCGGCCTCCCGTCGTTCCTCGTCGCTGAGCCAGGCCTCAACTCAGGTTTCATGATTCCTCAGTATGCCGCAGCGGCTATCGTCAGCCAGAACAAACAACTCTGCACGCCGGCATCTGTTGATAGCATTGAGTCGTCACAGGGTCAGGAAGACCACGTGAGTATGGGCGCCAACGCAGCAACAAAGGCTTTGCGCGTCGCCAACAACCTCGAGCGCATCCTCGCCATCGAGCTCTTCAACGCAGCACAGGCCCTCGACTTCCGCAAGCCTATCAAATCGTCAGCATTTATTGAGAACTTCGTTGCCGAATACCGCAAGAATGTCGAATTCGTGAAAGTCGACAAGGTGATGTACACTGAAATCGCTAAATCAGTCGAGTTCTTGCAGAACTACAATCTTGGCGAGAAGATTTTTGAGAAATAAAACTTGAAAACTATGGAAGACGACAATCAGATCCCGACATTCAGCGAGTTTGAAAACCCAGAGCCGAAAAGGCCCGGTTCGCTGACGTTTTTGTGCGTATTCTCGTTCATCAACGCAGTATTGCAGTTCATCTCCAATATCTTCACATTCATGTCATACAACACTATGGTTGCCTTGTCCGAAGATGAAGATTATCTGGAAATGATGGAAAAATTCGGTATGGACAGTGAAATGTCGGAAGCGGCTTTCGGCAATCTGCTGTCGGTCGACAGGATTTACTATCTGCTGACAGCTTTGCTGTTTGTGGGCTCTTTCGTAGGAGTGCTCTATATGTGGAAAATGCAGAAACGCGGTTTCCATATCTATGCCATCGCTCAGATTCTGATCATGATTGTTGCAGCCATGTTCACCTCAGTCACCGGATTGAACGTGGTCTTGACGGCCCTGTTCATACTGGCATACTACCTGTTGTCTAAACGATACATGAAAGATGTCGAATAAGCAGGATAAGGAACCGAAACAGAGTATTTTTGTCCAGCGTAAGCATGTCACGCTGGGCATGAAGCTGGTGTGCACCTTCGCCATCACTTATTACATACTCTATTTCGTCTTCATGACTTACGTCATCTTTACCTATAACACTGTTTTCGACAAAGCTTATTTCAAGGGTGAGCTCAACGCCTTGGTGGTGGAGCATCACTACGATCTTTTCCTGGTGCAATGGGTGTCGCTGGGCGTGATAGTGACCAGTCTTTTCCTCATCTTTTTCAAACAGAGATGGGGAAAATTCCTTTTCATGATATTCACCCTTGTCCTCATAGGCATACAGATACAGACCACCAATCCGCCGGCTTGGCTGTCGTACATACTCGAGCTGTCGATGGTTCTGATAATAGCGCCTCTGCGTGTGGTGGCCAAGATTAAGGATAGAATTCAAATTGAAACACAAAAAATAAACCCTTTTAAAGAAGAAAAATGAATCATATCACATTGTCGGGCGAGTTGGGCAGCGGCAAAAGCACTGTCGCCAATTATTTGATCAGCAAGATGCCTTTCAGAATAGTCTCAGCCGGATTGCTGTTCCGTCAGTTGGCGGCAGAACACGGCATGTCGGCCAAGGAGTTCAACGAATTCATTGAGAACGACCCCAAATACGACCATTATGTTGACGACACCATGGCCGAGCTCGGCAAGACCGATGACAAGATCATTTTCGACTCAAGAATGGCCTGGCATTTTGTGCCATCTTCGTTCAAGATTTACCTCTATGTGGACGTGGATACAGCTACCGAGCGCATTTTCAACGACGTGGGCCGCGTCAGCGAGTCTTACACCGACAAGGCTACCGCGCGTCAGGAGATCATAGACCGCCGCAAGAGCGAGCTGCTCCGCTACCAGACATTCTACCACTGCAACCTCGACGACTACAACAACTACGACCTCATAGTCGATACCAGTCATGCTACCAAGGATGAGGTTAATGAATTGGTTTACAATAGTTTCAAAGCTTTTGACGAGGGTAGGGAATATGGCAGGATATGGCTGTCTCCAAAGTCATTAATTATTAATATAGGTGATGACAAATATGCCGACCAACCCCTCGAAGTTGAGAAAAATAATGACAATCAATTTGTTGTAATCAAGGGTTCGGACAAGGTGAAAAAGGCTCTCGCTGAAGGCAAAAATCTCATCAAAATCGACGCCCTAAAAATGTCAAAAAGTTGATAACTTGTTGATAAAAAAAGTTTGAAATTTTAGTCTTTGTCTCCATACTTTTACATATATTTGCATTGTCACTGAACGGGCACAAACAAATATATTCATCATTGATTTTTAATAGATTATGGAGCTCAACCAGACCTTTATCGTAAAGAGGAACGGCAAGCGCGAGCCGTTCTCAGTAGAGAAGATTAAAAACGCTATCCAGAAGGCTTTTTTGTCGGTCGGAAGCTTTGCATCAGACGAAGTTTTGACCAACATTTTAAGCCGAGTCAGCATTCACGACGGAATCACCGTTGAGGAGATTCAGAACCAGGTGGAAAACGGCTTGATGGCCGAACGTTACTACAACGTGGCCAAGGCCTACATCCTGTACCGTCAGCGTCACTACGAGGATCGTGAAGTTAAAGACAAACTCGACTTCCTCATCAACTATTGCAACGCGTCGAACGCTGCAACAGGCAGTAAGTATGACGCCAACGCCAACGTGGAGAAGAAAAACATCGCCACTCTCATCGGAGAGCTGCCGAAGTCGAACTTCATCCGCCTCAACCGTCGTATGCTTTGCGACAAGATCAAAGACATGTACGGTAAAGAAGTGGCCGACAAATACATCAGTCTGCTCAATCATCATTTCATCTACAAGAATGATGAGACAAGCATAGCCAACTACTGCGCCAGTATCACCATGTATCCTTGGCTGTTGGAAGGTACCAAGTCGATAGGCGGCAATGCCACACGCCCGACCAACCTCAAGTCGTTCTGCGGCGGCTTCATCAACATGGTGTTCATGGTCTCCAGCATGTTGAGCGGCGCCTGCGCTACACCTGAATTCCTGATGTATCTGAACTACTTCATAGGTCTGGAATACGGCAACGACTACTACACCCGCGCTGATGAAGTGGTTGAAATATCAAAACGCAGACGCACTCTCGATAAGGTCATCACAGACTGCTTCGAGCAGATAGTATACTCCATAAACCAGCCTACCGGCGCACGTAACTACCAGTCGGTGTTCTGGAATATATCATATTACGACAAATATTATTTCGAAAGTCTCTTCGGCAACTTCTACTTCCCGGACGGCACACGTCCTGACTGGGAGTCACTCAACTGGCTGCAGAAACGCTTCATGAAGTGGTTCAACGCCGAGCGTTTGAAGACCGTTTTGACCTTCCCTGTTGAGACCATGGCTCTCCTTGCCGAGAACGGTGACATCAAGGATAAGGAATATGGCGACTTCACAGCCGAGATGTACTCTGAGGGACATTCGTTCTTCACATACGTCAGCGACAGCCCGGATTCACTCAGCTCATGCTGCCGTTTGCGCAACGAGATTCAGGACAACGAGTTTAGCTACACCCTCGGCGCCGGCGGTGTGTCGACAGGTTCGAAGAGCGTGCTCACCATCAACATCAACCGTTGCATTCAGTACGAAGTGCAGAACGGCATGGAGCCTCTCAGCTTCGTCGAAGAGGTGATAGACCTCATGCACAAGGTGCAGATGGCTTACGACTCCAACTTGCGTTACCTCCTCAACAAGGGTATGCTTCCGCTGTTCGATGCCGGTTATATCGCAATCGACCGCCAGTACCTCACAATAGGTGTCAACGGCATAGTCGAGGCAGCCGAGTTCAAAGGCATTGAAATCAGCGACAATCCGGAGTATCAGCACTTCGTGGAGCAGATCCTCAGCCTGGTCGAGAAATACAACAAGCAGTACAGACAGCCTGGTCTTATGTTCAACTGCGAAATGATTCCTGCCGAGAACGTGGGTGTCAAGCACGCCAAGTGGGACAAGGAAGACGGATTCTTCGTACCTCGTGACTGCTACAACAGTTATTTCTACGTCGTAGAGAACCCGAACACCAACGTTCTGGACAAGTTCAAACTGCACGGCGAGCGTTACATCAAGCATCTGACAGGCGGCTCGGCCTTGCACTGCAACCTCGAGGAGCATCTCAGCAAGGAGCAGTACCGCAACCTGTTGAAGGTGGCTTCACGCGAAGGCTGCAACTACTTCACCTTCAACATCCCGAACACAGTGTGCAACGACTGCGGACACATCGACAAGCGTTATCTCAAGAAATGTCCGAAGTGCGGCAGCGAGAACCTCGACTACCTCACACGTGTCATCGGCTATATGAAACGCATCAGCAACTTCTCGCAAGCACGCCAGGTGGAAGCCGGCAAACGCTTCTACGGCAATCTTGAAGAAAACAAGAAATGCTAAAGTACTATAATTACGATATCGTATTCCAAGAGGTCCCTGATGAGACCTCTTTGGCTATTAATTTAACCAACTGTCCTAACCATTGCAACGGCTGTCACAGCCCGCATTTGTGGGAGGACATAGGCACCGAACTCACCGAACAGGAGCTCGACAGGCTGGCCGAAATATACAAAGGCGACATAACATGCATCTGCATCTTGGGCGGAGACGCGGCCAAAAGCGAGGTGGAGGCCATGGCCAGGCACATCAAGGAGAAACTCAATCTGAAGATGGCCTGGTATACCGGCCGCTACGACAAGCCGGCTAACATAAACGACTTTGACTACATCAAGATGGGTCCGTACATTCCTGAAAGGGGAGGGCTGAAGTCACCCGATACCAACCAACGCTTCTACAAGGTGGTGGATGGTGAACTGATTGACAATACGAGCCGTTTTCATAAATAAGCTTGCATAATAAAGAAGCCCCCACGCTGTGAGGGCTTCTTTAACCTAAACTAAAAATATGGCCTGTTATTTGTCATTCATTCTGGATGCAAAATTATACCTAATTGCCGACATGGCACCTCACCATAATTGATGATTTTCTGTAAAATCAGTACCTTATTTAGGCTATTATGCGTCATTTGTCCTGAAAAGTTTCTTGAGTTTCAAAACTTTTCGTAATTTTGCGCAGATAATTATCTGAACAATGAAAACAGTTTTTTCGGAAAACATGAAGATGGCCGACCTGATCATCGGCAATTCAAAGCTGTTGCTGACGTTTCAGCGTTTCGGAATGGACCTCGGCTTTGGCGACCGCAGCATAGGGGAGGTGTGTCGCAGAAACAACGTCTCACCCCAGTTTTTCCTGATGATATGCAACGTTTATTGCAACGACGACTTTTCGCCTTCATCCGAAGACATCAAGTCGGTCGATCCGAAGACTCTCATCAATTACCTGCTCGAGTCGCACAAATACTACATCAACGAGCGCCTGCCGCATATTGAGGAGCATCTCAACCATATCGTCAACGCCTGCATTCCCAAAGACGGGCACACTCTCAGCCGCTTTTTCCAGGAATACAAGAACGAGGTGGTCGATCATTTCCTTTACGAGGAGCAGCACGTTTTCCCGTACATTCAGCAAATTGCCGACGACAATGTCAAGACCGACTACAAGATAAAAGTGTTCCATGAGAACCACACCAACATAGAAGACAAGCTTTCCGACCTGTTGAATATTCTGGTGAAGTATCTTCCGGCCGATGTTTTCCCAAAGGAACGCGTTGAAATAGCCTTGGACATTAGCGAGCTGTCAGCCGATCTGATGAGCCACACTCTCATTGAGGAACGCATACTGATACCTTTTGTTAGATCACTTGAAGACTGAAAACCATGAAATCGGACAATAAGATAATCATAGTGGAGCCGTCGCCTATGGTAAGCGCCGGCCTCGCTCAGTATTTCGACGATACAAGGCAGTTGAGCGTGGTGTCACAGCTTGACAGTGTCGACCGCTTGGAGGAGAAGCTGGCAGCATACAATCCGGAGATACTGATAATCAACCCGCTGCTGACGGCTTACGGCGACGGCTCTCTGACAAAGCTTTTACGCGACTATCCGGGCATGGTCACTGTGGCCTTGGTGACTTCATATGTCGATAAGAATATCCTCAAACAGTTTAAGGATGTCATCGAGATGAACGACAACAAGCAGAAGGTGGTCTCAAAGATATTCAGTCTGCTGAGCGACACTAGCTCCACTCAGGAGAAGAACGAGAATGTGGAGCTGTCAAACCGTGAGATTGACGTTCTGGTGGCGCTGGCCAAGGGCATGACCAACAAGGAAATCAGCGACAAGCTGTTCATTTCGGTGCACACAGTCATCACTCACCGCAAGAACATCATACGCAAGACAGGTATCAAGTCGGTGTCGGGTCTTACGGTCTATGCACTGCTTAACAATTTAGTTGACGAATCGGAAATTTACGAAGTATAATTTTTTAAATATGACCAGAAAACAGTTGTTTATTATTGTCGAGAAGGACAGTACCAAAGCGTTTTGGAGCCAGTTGTACGACCATATCATGTTCGTGATGATCATCATCAGTGTGATTCCGCTGACTTTCTCCATTCAGACCCCATTGTTCATTTGGTTTGACCGTGTGTCGGTATCGGTATTCATAATCGATTACATATTACGTTGGATTACAGCCGATTACAGAAATCCCAGTAAGACTCCTGTAGTTGCGTTTCTGACATACCCAGTGACCTTTATGGCCATAATCGATTTGCTGTCGATTTTACCCTCGCTGGGTGTATTCAACAAGGCATTCAAGGTGTTGCGTATAGTGAGGTTGCTAAAACTTCTGCGAGTCCTCCGGTTTTTGCGTTATTCCAAGAATATCGACACTTTGCTCAACGTCTTGAAGAAAGAGAGGCAGATATTGTTGACAGTACTTGGTATCGCAGTGTTTTACATTGTGGTGACAGCTATGATAATGTTCAATGTTGAGATGAACAATGCCAATCCGAATGGCGAATATGTATTCCAAACCTTCTTCGATGCTTTGTATTGGGCCACCACCACACTTACCACGGTTGGCTATGGCGACATATCGCCAGTGTCGGAGTTGGGCAGAGTGATAAGCATGATTTCGTCCCTGTTTGGCGTTGCAATCATCGCCCTGCCATCAGGTGTCATCACAGCCAGCTATCTCGAAGAAATAAAAAAAGGAAGAAAAATAGAAAATTGATTTTCAGGCGTTTTCAGTATGAAAAGAATTTTAGTCATACTCTGTGTGCTGTTTCTAGGGTTTGCTTCCTGCGACTCCGACCTTCGCAGAGCGAAACATTATTTCCATCAGGCGCAGGAAGTTGCGGAAAGCGATCCCGACAGCGCCCTCATCCTTATCGACAGCGTGCTCAACATCATGGTGTTTCTCGACGACGACATCCGAATGAACATGTCGCTGATGCAGGCAGAGGCGCTTTTCACTCATCCCGACGGCGAGCGACGGGAACTCTCCCAACGCATAAAAGCAAAGAAAATTTACACCATGCCCGAACTTGAACGCTCCGCCGAGTATTTTGCCGAAAAAGGCGATTACCCGAGAGCCTCCTACGGCGCACTTTATAGCGGATATGTGTTAAGAGAACTTCGCGACGACGACGCTGCAATGGTTTGTTTCAAAGACGCCGCAAAATATGCCGAGATTACTGGTGATTCGCTGACTTATGCAAGAGCACAATACAACGTGGCGAGATTGCTTTATAACACATATTCAAGCGACAAAGCATTTATGTTACTCAAGAGTGTCGATTGTTTTTGGGGTGATAATTATACCGAACGTGCAACGGCTAAAAACTTATGGGCGGCTACATGTCTTGATTTGAAAAATTATGAGCAAATGGAGATTTGTTTAAAACAAAGTCTTGACTTGGCAAATAAAGGGCATTCTGAAAAAATTCGGAGAAAAACAATGAATAATTACTCTGTTTATTATAGAGTAATTGGTGATTATGAACAAGCTCTGAATTGTCTTCGACAAGTTAAAAATGAAACAGATAGTGTAAACTTGTTTATTAATTATCTTAATTTAGGTAAAGTTTTTACATTAAAAAAAGATAATGATTCTGCTTCATATTATTATGAGAAAATGAAACTTCTAATACCATTAATCAATAATAAAACTGAAACGATTGTTTCGGCATATGCTGCATTATCAAATTGGGCTGTGTCACAAAACGATTGTAAGATGGCATTTGATTATTATAAAGCTTATTCAAACCTTCAATATATAGTACAAGATAGTTTAAGAAAAGACAACATTTATCGCATTCAGCAACAATACGATTATGAGACCTTGCAAAACACCATGAACCGCCGGATAATTTCAAATTATCGTATTGAAATGATGATGGCTGTGGTTATAATCATCGTTTTAGCGGTAGCTCTTGTTTTGTATTATCGCATTGTTCAGAAAAACAAGAAAGAAGCCGAAATGAAAGCCACACTTTTGAGGATTATGAAAGATAACGAGAATCTCATCCGAGACAAATCTGATAACCTTGCGGAGAAACTACGGTCTATGCAGAGGCTTGAGATTCTTAGTAAAGACCAGAAAGACAAATTTCTGCTTAGCAATCTCGAGAAAGAGATGTTCGGCGACAAAAACCACTGGGAAGTGATGACCGATTTGTTTAATACGATATACCCCGGTCTTTATGATTCATTAAAAGAAAAATATCCCGATATAAGTGAGCTTGAATGCAGAGTTTACATGCTCAACGATTTCAAACTCTCGCGTCTCGACGAGGCTTTGCTTCTCGACGTCAGCACCAGCGTGCTCGACAAAGCTCGCGGCAAAGTGAAAAAGCTTATTGAACAAGAAAAATAATTGTATTTCTCACCCAAAAGTTTGGATGACCAAAATTCCATCTCATTAAAAATCAGCCGTTTACGCCATTTGTAAGCGGCTGATTTTTTGGATGGCAGTTTGTATGGGGCATTGTTGCGATACTTTTGCAATCGGAATTCCGCAAAAAAAGATTTCGAATAATTAAAAGTATCACAACATGAAAAAATTCCTACCATTAGTTTTAGCAGGCTTCTTGAGCGTAAATGGTGTCGAAGCTATAGCGATTACCCATCAAGAAAAACCTATTCAGATGAAAACACCAGACAATCCACCTACCGAGACAATAATTGTATTACATGGTGATTTGATCTTAAGTACGGGCCCGAATTCCATAGAGGCATGTCATAGTAAAAACTCTGTTCAGGTATATTTCCATCAGAATTTCGGATATGTTAACATTACATTAATGAACGAAACCGGCAGCGTGGTTTACAACAACACTGTCAACACAGCCGTTCAGCAAACGTTTTACATACCTCTTTCCGGCACATCAAGTGGCAACTACACTTTAATATTAGACAACGCCAACGGCTATGCCGAAGGAGATTTTGCAAGATAAATTATTATGAATTATGAAAAGAAAAGTTTTATTAATAGTCTTGTACATATATGCATTTGTATTGAATGCACAGACTTTCAATCGTCAGACCACTTTAAATCTACAGGTTATTGAAAGTACCACAATATATCCTTTTGACGGAAACACTGTTACGGGAATAGGTGTATCTGGTAACGTGTGTTTCACTTCCGAAATGGGTTTCGTTAGATTTGTTGTAAGCGACGCTTACGATGATGAATATTTGGTTTATGAATCATATCGATTATTTGAGCAGGATTCTATCTTCAGTTTTTCCCAAAAATGTGAAGAAAGCTGTTTTTATTTTGGATACGTACCTACAGAATTCAAAATATATGTCAACGATGCCATTGTTACAATTAATTCTGTGGATATGAGTAGTACGGTATACCCCGATGCTGAAAACCAAAGGATATTTGCCGCAAGAGAAGCTGATGATCAAAAATTAGCGGCTGTCCAAAACTACATTTCCGAGAACGGTCTGATTTGGGTTGCCGATCACACAAAAATGTCAGATTTATCATATTCAGAGAAGGTTATGATGCTTGGTGAAGGCTTCAAAACGTATGGATATGAATATTATTCTAGAGGAATATATTCATTGTTTGGTCCTGACCATACTAATGGTTATCCATATAAAACAGGACAATATGTCGCCAACTTTGACTGGAGAAACAGACATGGTGCAAATGATCCAAATAGTCCTTATTTCGATGGCGATTTAGAAGACGGTACAGGATGGATCTCACCAATTACATGTCAGGACGGGTGTTGGAAAGATGGAGTATTAACTTGCTCAACAAGACAGGAATGTGCGGAAATGGATGGAGAATACCGCTCGGTTGGTACTTGCTGGATATTCAGTGCCACCGCTTGTGTTGAAGCAATGGCAAATCTTTACTACAATCAGCATTTGGATCTTGATCTTGCCGAGCAATACATTAGTTGTGCTACAAATTCGTTACAAGGCGATGAAATATCTACAGCCATGAACTATTACAAACAAGAAGGTGTACCATATGAATCAGAATGGCCATATATAGCCTCATTAGACAGTTGTGATGTCTATCCAGAACCAACAGAAAGAGTTAGAATAACTAATTATATTAATAATGTAGCTTCAAATCTTGAGAAATTGCGACAAGCATTGATTACACGAGGACCTGTTGCTCTCGGGTTTAATCATCACGCTTTGTTGCTTATTGGTTGGGGAACTATTGATGAAACAACACACGACGTGTTAGGATATCCAGAGAATAATCATTCCGCATCCGGTTTTTATGGATCAACATATTTGATTTATAAAGACTCATTTGGACAGACGTCTGATCCTAACTCCGGAAGAACTACTGGATATGTATATACATTATATCAAAATATTTTTGGTGGTTTAAATGAAAGACGTCAGGTTGTATGTCCAATTATTGTACCAGACAAGACAGACGAGGATATTCAATGCTATGATATGGATGGAGATGGATATTATTATTGGGGTATTGGTCCTAAACCGACACATTGTCCTCAATGCCCGGACGAACCAGATGGTGATGATAGCAATCCTGCTTTGGGTCCACTCAACACTTATGGACAATGTACAATCATAGATGCCTGTAATTTTAGCTTTGAAAATGGATGGGATGGTTGGACACAAGGTGAACTCCTAGGTGAAGATGGCCAAGATTGGTGGAGACATAAAGGGCCAACACCAGATTCTCTTTTAACAGGTCCTTCATCAGCACAAGATGGAGAATATTACATTTATGTAGATGGTTCAACGAATACAAATTTTAGTACGCCAGCGGTTGTAAAATCTCCATTCATTGATTTTAGTCGTTGGGGAGATTGTGGTTATTGTGTGGATTTCTACTACCACATGAACGTACCATCAGATAATGCCAAATTATATATATTATTGAAGGAAAAAGGCTCTGACGCTCTTATACCTAAAGTAGTGGAGAAACATAGTACCGGTAATTCATGGCAGCATTATACCAAATATATTGATTCTAATATTGAACAGATTGGTTTTGCTACTGATATTGATTTCGGCTCGATTTATCCTGATATAGCAATTGACAACATTACTATAAGACCGTTAGTGCACAATGATAATCCTACTATAATAACTGGTGATGTTGTATGGAATAGAGATAATTTTGGAACAAATAAAATTATTGAAAATGACATCATTATTGAAGATGGAGCAAAACTTACCATTACCCAAGGCAACAGTAACTCTATCACATTAATGATGCTTCCCGAATCAAAAATTGTTGTCAAGCCTGGTGGCAAACTGATTCTGGACGGCTGTACATTAGATTGTTATTGCAACAACGATATGTGGCAAGGAATACAAGTATGGGGTGACAATACAAAAGACCAATTGTCGCACAACGGGCACTATTATCAAGGCTATTTGGAAATGAACAACAATGCCAAAATTAAAAATGCTATATGTGCCGTCGATTTACGAGATCCAAATCATTGGAATTCTACCGGTGGTATTATTCATGCCAATAACTGCTCTTTCTTAAACAATGCAAAAGCCATTCACGCAATAAATTACAATCAAACTGCACCAAATGGAAATATCTTAAATTATAACGCTGTTTTCACAAAATGCACTTTTACAATTAACGAAGCATACCGCGGCACGGCAACATTTTACAAACACGTGGATTTGGCAAATGTGACGGGTGTAAAATTCCATGGATGCGACTTCTCAATTGAAGTGGATGATGGTGGTGGCGGCGGTGGCGGACCTGTTCGTATCGATAACGTAAGCTACTGGACCGAAGGTATTGCTGCTTATAACGCAGGCTTCACTGTTGACGGCATTTACAGCTATTATCATAACGGAACCACTCAGGTTGATAAAAAGTCCACATTCAAAGGATTCCATGCAGGAGCCTATTCCGTTATAGACGGTGCCGGAGGTCCGAAAACATTCACTGTCAAAGACTGTGAGTTCAGCAACAACGACTTCGGCGTGTTCGCCATTGACCCAAATTTTGCGACGGTACTGAACTCGACTTTCATCGTTGGACATGATGACAGCAGAACATGTAATGCCGGAATATTCTTTAATAGCACAAAAGGTTTCCTCATCGAAGAAAACACCTTCACAAAAGGCGACAACGCCGTTGAAGGGAACAACTATGGAGTTATTATTAAAAACTCAGAAGATGTTAACGAACTATACCGCAACACTTTCGAAGGATTGTATTGCGGAAATATAGCTGTAGGAATGAATATAGATATTACCAATCCTCGCTATGGTCTCACTTATGGTTGTAATGACAACAACGGCAATGAGATTGACTTCTATGTCAATGCTCAACTAATAGAAGGTATTCAAAGATCCCAAGGAAGTATGGAAATTCCTGCAGGTAACACTTTCAGCGATAATGCCGACTATCATTTTTATAATGAAGGCATATTTGTAGATTATTACTACAATCCTGCTGTAGAAGATGCTACACCGGATGTAAACAAACTGTATAGGGTCGGTTCACACAATACATCCTCCCTGAATGACTGTCCATCCAATTATAGCGGAGGTAATACGCCTGTAATACCAGTATTGCCGCCACAAAGACGTCAAATGGCAGAGCAACAATTCAACGAATCACAGAACATCTACAATAGCCTCAAAGCTGTTTATGACAGCCGCATTGATGGTGGCAGTACAACAAACACTGTGTCGGAAGTAGAAACCGCACAACCGGAAGACATGTGGAATCTGCGTTCAAAGCTTCTTAGCACATCACCTTATCTTTCTGAAAGTGTGCTTTACGCTGCCGCTGACCGTGACGATGTGCTTCCTGTGTCGGTACTCTTTGAAATACTCCTGTCAAACCCCGATGAGCTCAAAAACGACGAACTTATCGATTATATGGCTAACAAAAACACTCCTTTGCCCGACTATATGATTGATATCCTGCATGAGGTAGCAAGCGGTACTTCTGCAAGAACGGTGCTTCTGTCGAATATGGCACGTTACAACCACGAAGCCCATAAAGCTGCAGGTGACATCATCCGCAGCATAATGAACGACAGCATAATCGACAGAAACGACCTCGTGACATGGCTCGGCAATCTCCAAAATATCGGAGCTGACAGAGACATTATATCGATTTACATGGCAGAAGGCAATTTCGACGACGCTTTCACTCTTGCCTATATGCTTCCAACTCTGTACAACCTCGAAGGTGATGAGCTTGTTGACCATAACGATTATATGCAACTTATAACTCTATATAGGGCTCTGGCACAAGATGGCAGAACCACAATGCAGCTAAGCACAGCGGAGAAGAGCCTTGTTGACGACATAGCATATAACGGCAAAGGCACATCACAGGCAATGGCAAAATCATTGCTCACCATTTATAATGAATTTGACGAAGAATGTCCGCAACCATCAATATCCTCCAACGGCAGAGGTGTTGGCAAGACGACTTATACCGAAGACGACATCAGTAGAGCTATGGGATTGTCTTTGAAAGTCAACCCTAACCCCGCAAACACATGGGTGGCAGTCGACTACACCCTCCCCGAAGGCTTCAACAACGCTGTCATCACCCTCACCAACAGCATGGGTATGGAGGTTTACACACAGAATGTGCATGGCGAGCGCGGACAGAATGTAATAGACTTGCAGAAACTACCGGTAGGTGTATATATTCTGACAATAAAATGTGAAGAACATCGTTTAACTGAAAAAGTAGTCGTGACAAGATAATATATCGGCAACTGGTCTCCAGATATGACATCTGGAGACCATTGCCAAAGTTAAAACATTTATCCTATGAAAAAACATTTATTTCTACTAATAATGTTGCTTGTTCAAATAGTTTCTTTCTGCCAATACAGAATTGATTGGCAAAACTGCTATGGGACAGACGAAGATGATAATGTGACGGCTATTACAGAAACTGATGATGGATTCATAGTAACAGGTTGGTATAGTGTGGATCCATATTATAGAATAACAA
>JAEEGJ010002266.1_pt1 | contig 113109 bp, 103 predicted proteins | sample 8958761 | NCBI WGS metagenome assembly JAEEGJ01 (sample SAMN16246546, study PRJNA631951) | gut metagenome | biome: gut microbiome; feature: rumen; material: RS-attached | host: Bos | place: Iran: Karaj | collected 2018-10 | reverse complement strand
TCAGAAGTCCGTTATCTTTATGATAATTCATTACTTGTTTCATTTACATTTCCATTTATACTTTTTCTATCTTGAAAAATGATCATTAGAACCGACCCCGTGATCCATACACCATCCCTCTCCCCCTCACTGGCGAGAGGGATATTTCATTTTGGCGATATGGTGTCAGATGCATCATTTCAACAAGGGGAAATAAAGTCCAAAAAATCTCAAAACAATATACTCAAAAAATGATCATTAGAACCGACCCCGTGATCTCATACAAGAATCAAGGGGACTGTCACTCTTCATGATTCTTCGGAATTTTTTCAATAATTATTCCTAATGAGCCACTTTCAACACCACCATTTAAGTCATCAAAATGCATATGAAAATGATCTGGTACAGAATCTTGAGAAAGATTCAACAAATGATTTGCTAAGGATAACAACCCATCTTTATTCGCACTTATAACAACAGTGTCTTCATCTTCTAAAGATATAGTAATATAGCTATCTCCTATCCATTTGTAATACATTCCTTTGCTAGGAATATAATCTGGGAATTCAATTATTGTTTTCATTTTTTGGAGCAAAGGTAAAACTTTAATTTTGTAATTTACTTGTTACTATATTAATATTTATAAAAGAGAGTTAATTTGGAGGAGCTGGGGTCGGTTCTTCTGATCATATTCAGAAGTCCGTTATCTTTATGATAATTCATTACTTGTTTCATTTACATTTATACTTTGTCTATCTTGAAAAATGATCATTAGAACCGACCCCGTGATCAACAGAAGTGTTCATATCATAATCCGGAGCCTGAAGGGAACGGACGACAATCGTACGCGACGTACGGTTGCCGGCATCGTCATAAGTGAAATGCAAAGTTGTTTGTGAGTAGCCCACAAAAGGGGCTACTACAAACAATATAGATAATACTAAATATTTCATGGGTCTATCATTCATTATTTTATAATTCTATTTCACTGTAGAAATAATAATCGCCACCATCATATAACTGCAATTCGTAGGTGCCAAAGAGGGTAGACGGTAAAACAACCACACTTACATTGGCCGGGACATAGACCTGATAGACAACATAGGGTTCCTCGCCAGTAGTATCAACAAGATACAGTGTGTAGGCAGGATGCTCACTATTGATATACAATGTGTGATCATCAAGACTGGCACTTGGAGGATTGACGAGGTTACGAGGTAGTTCACCAGAAGAACCTGTCGGATCAGTAATCCCAACTTGAAATGTGAGTTCAGTAACATTCGAGGGATTCTGAGAAGAAGCTGTCCCCACTAGTAACAATAATGCTACAATTGAAAGAATCTTTTTCATCATAATTTTCCGAAATAAAAAGTTAATAATCGCTCGCAAAATTATGGATAAACTCAGACAGCAACAAAAGATTTAATGGTTATTTTTAAACCAATTTTAAACCAAGAAATCTTGTAAGTTTCTGAATAATAATTAGTTTTCGGTATTAAAACTCAAATCGGCCAGTACTGATTAAACGTTGCAAATTTTCCTGAAGTGTGGAAGCTGACTCCACTCCAAACAATTTCTTGTTGATTCGTGACTTCATATTGGTAATACGTTGCGGCTTTTCTTTCAGCAAAACGGCAATATCACTGTTTTTGAATTTTAACAAAGTAAGTACACAGGTTTTCATTTCCAAATTAGATAACTTGTCATCCTTACTAATAATGGTATGGGCTACTGGCATGCTTTGCATGAACAAACGAAACAAATGCTTCCATTCGGCATTTGTTGGAATACGGCTTCCGAGCTTACCTATTGCCATGTCACAGAAAGTGCAGACAAGGTCACTATTTATGAGTGCCTCTTCCTTGTCGTGCTGTTTTACTTTCTTCCATTGTTGTTCATATTGGCTTACCAACTCCCGCAATGAAGCTATTTCTTGGGTTTTAGACTCAATGATGTCCTTACCGCTTTGCCTCAACAACTCATTTTCCTCACACGCAGTTTCATAATCAGACACTGCGCGTTCATAATCAGTACTAAGTCGCAGTATTTCTGATTGTTTTTTGTGTCTATATCGGCGGAGCAAGAATAGGAACAGCGACGAGAGAAGCACAAAACCAATGATAATAAAGGGGAACTATATACTTGTTGACACTAAAATTTGCCCATACTTTATTACCAACTAAAATAATTATTCCATTGCGGAAAATCTTCTTTTAAATTATTTAATATTTTAATTTGTTCTTCATCAAATTTTTCACCTTTTATAAGCGGAAAAACATCAATTTTCTTGCAGTATTTGTCTAATGGACTTATATTTTCATATGCCCTTTCCTCGTAATCGCTAACAGAATGAATTTTTTTTACACCATTCCAATAATCTATAGTTGTTCTTGGATTGTTCATAGACCAAGGTTTTATTTTCATTCTTCTAATTGAAGAAGACATTTTACTAGTGTCTAAAGTTATTCTAAAAATTAAATCATATTTTGTATTTGGACAATATCCAATGTAAGGGTTACTAGTTCTTGATAAGCATACTACTTCATCATTGTCATCATATTCATCATCACCACTTAACATAAGGCTTATGCAATTACTTTTTAATATTCCGTATATTCCTTCTAAATTGGTAAAATGATATAAATCTGAATTATAAGTTTCTGCCAAAATTCTCTTCATAGATTCTTTAATAATCTTATGAAGGTCACTTTCTGTTAATCTAATTAATTTCTTCATATTGTTTTATGTGTATTAATTCGTTATTTTCCATATAAATAACGGCAGAAACAGAAAGTGCAGCCATTTCTGACTGCATTTATAAGTTATTTGTGTCAACAAGTATATCGTTTCCTAATAAAGATTATTGCAACCTTCGTTCTTTCTGCTGCCCGTTCTTCCTTCTCAGCTTTCAACTGAAAACGCTGATAGTTGTACATAGACGACATCTGATGAACAACATCTGTGCGCATCTGGTTGTGAAGTGTATCTAAGGTTGTTTCATACAAGTAAGCATACTTGGCTATTGAATCAAAATCCCCTTTTAAACGGAACACAGATAATAATCCTTTATAGGCATCTTTCTGATAATTGGCAGGCAATTTTCGAAAACACCGCTCAGCATTTGGCAAATCATTCCTCATCAGATAATATGAGCCTTGTATATAGTAATATATCTCACGACTTGGAACAATATTTCCATCAGCATCGAACAAACCAGATTGCTCTTCATACTCTTTCATCAATTTACGGGCTTCATCTAACTGCCCTTTTGATATATAGTAATCAATAACAGGACCATAGACTCCTGATGCTTCACGGGTGAAGCCGTGTGACAAATAAAGATCATGAGCTTGTTGCACCACCTTCAGCATTCCCATTGTATCGCCCATTAGGAAATAGGGCTTAACGTATAGCTCTAGATTTCGTATATATAATAAGGTGTCGCCAATCAATAAAGCATATTTCCCATACTTTTCTTTTTGGGCAAATTCATCTGAAGGAAGATTCTGGGCATGGAATAATTCTGCCATCTGCCCGTAGACACTCATTAGTCTACGATAGTCGCAATCACTGCTCATGGTATCAGCATGGTCAACAGCATTTTGATAGCTTTGGAGGGCGGCAGGGGCCTCGCCCATGTCGCGGTAAGCGCAGCCCAGCAGATAGTGGGCACGCACCTGTTGGTTGGCATCGCCGTGGCGGTCGTAATAGCGGGTGGCTTCGAGAAGCAGCGAGTCGATGCCGTCGGTCATGGGGATATAGGTGCGGTTCATGCTGTCCGCCCTGTCGAGCAGGGCATCCATGCGGTTGCGGTCGGCCTCCGAAGTGCAGCAGACCAACGTCAGAAAAAGGACAAACACAAGTACCAGATTCTTCATCATCCTGCAAAGATAGTGCAAAACGAGCGAAATACAAAATAAAATGGAATTTATTTGCATTTCTCACACCTGAAGGTAAAGAGTGTAGCATTGCAATGGCTGTATCTCAGAAAAACTCAAATAAATTTGGTTTTTCGCTCGATTTGCACTACCTTTGCCAACAAAATAAGTTTGTATTATGGAACTATCCATTGTTTCGCCAGTCTATCATGGTGAGAAAATGCTGGAAGAGTTAGTCCGGCGCATACATGAAGCCATCCGCCCGTTGACGGACGACTACGACATCATACTGGTCAATGACTGCTCGCCCGACAATTCCTGGGAAAAGATCACAGAAATCTGTTCTACAGACAAGAAAGTGAAGGGCATCAATCTGAGTCGCAACTTCGGACAGCCCTATGCCATCACGGCAGGCTTAAGCTATGCCAAGGGCAATTACGTCGCTGTCATTGACTGCGACCTGCAGAACAAGCCCGAAGACCTTCCCGCCATGTACCGCAAGGCCAAAGAAGGCTACGATATTGTCAGTGCCCGCAGGGTGGTGCGCGACGATACCTTTCTGAAGCGCATGTCGTCCTTGGCGTTCCATAAGGCATACGACTTCCTGAGTGGATTCGAAACGGACAAGGCTGTGGCAGAGTTTGGTATCTATAGCCAGAAGGTGGTCAAGGTATATTGCAGCATTCCTGAATATTCACGTTCTTTCGTGGAGCTCATTCATACACTCGGATTCAAGAAGAGTACGGTCGATGTGTATCACGATCACCGGCTGGAGGGCAAGAGCTCGTATAATCTGCGCCGTCTGCTGACCTTGTCCTATAATTCCATTATCTCCAATAGCAACCGTCCTTTGCATCTGGCTGTCTCGGTGGGACTCATCATGTCAGTGCTCTCTTTCCTCATGGCCATCTATAACATCTTTGCCAAGTTTGCTGGCCTGAACGAGGTGGAGGGCTACACGTCAACCATCTTCTCTATTTGGTTTGTGGGCGGCATCATCCTATTCATGATGGGCGTTCTGGGACTCTATATCGGAAAGATCTTCGATCAGGTAAAAGGCCGTCCCGTCTTTATTGTCAGTGAAACATTGAACGTTGAAGGTTGAAAGTTGAAAGTTGAAAATTGAAAATTGAGCTATGATTCCATTCAATAAACCCTATTGCTCAGGCAGAGAGATCAGTTATATCCAGGAAGTGTGCCAGTCTACCACGATGTCTGGCAATGGCGACTTCACCAAGCTGTGTCATGGTTTCTTCGAGAAACGCTATGGTTTCCGGAAATGTCTGCTCTGCACCTCTGGTACCGATGCTTTGGAGATGTGTGCCATGCTGTGTGAATTGAAACCTGGCGATGAGGTGATCGTGCCCTCTTACACGTTTGTCTCTTCCGCCATCGCCTTTTTGCGGGAAGGCGCAGTGATACGCTTTGCTGACAGCGGGGCGGATAATCCCAACATCACCGCTGAGACCATCGAACCGCTTATCAACGACAAAACGAAGGTCATAGTTGTGGTGCATTATGCTGGTGTGGCCTGCGACATGGACCGTATCATGGCACTGGCAAATAAACACAACCTGCTGGTGGTCGAGGATGCGGCCCACGCCATTGATTCCTATTACAAAGGCAAGCCGCTGGGTGGTATCGGACATCTGGCAGCTTTCTCTTTCCACGAGACCAAGAACATCAATTGTGGCGAAGGAGGCATGCTGGTGGTCAACGACGAACGATTCGTCAGACGTTCGGAGATTCTTTGGGAAAAAGGTACTAACCGTGCTGAGTTCTATCGCGGTATGGTAAACAAATATGGCTGGTGCGACATGGGTTCGTCGTTCCTGCCTTCTGAGTTCAACGCAGCCTTCCTGTGGGCCCAGCTTGAACAAATCGATGACATTCAGGGGAAGCGACGTCACATCTGGGAAAGCTACGACCGTGCTTTGCGTGGTCATCTGCCCAAGGGCATCACACTCCCGGAACTGCCCGACTACGCTACCAACAACTACCACATGTACTATCTGCTTTGTGAATCGCTGGAACAACGTACGGCACTGATGAACTATTTGAAGAATCATGGCGTACAGGCTACTTTCCACTATCTGCCCTTGCACTCCAGTGTGTACTATCAGGATAAACATGATGGCCGTCCGTTGGCCAACTGTGACCGATATGCCGACACATTGGTGCGACTGCCGCTGTATTACGAACTGACTGACGACGAGATAGAGAAGATAACGAAATTAATACGCTCTTCGCGAAATTATTTGTAGGCCTATGGAACAAAACATATCAGTTGTTATCAACACATATAACGCAAGCAAATATCTTGCACGTGTCCTTGATACCGTAAAGGGATTTGACGAGGTAGTAGTCTGTGACATGGAGTCGACAGACAATACCGTAGCTATAGCAAAAGAGTATCACTGCAATGTCATCACATTCCCAAAAGCCAATCATAAAAGTGCTGAACCTGCGCGCACTTTTGCCATTCAGTCGGCTCAGTCGGATTGGGTACTTGTCGTTGATGCCGACGAGCTCGTAAGCGAAGCCTTACGCTCATATCTTTATGATTTTATCAAGAACCCAGGGGAGGTGCGTGGCCTGTATATTCCTCGTAAAAATTACACGATGAATGTGTGCCTGCCTTCCTCTTACCCTGACTATCAGTTGCGTTTCTTCATGAAAGAAGGTACTGTGTGGCCGCCATATGTACATACATTCCCAACAGTTCAGGGAGCACTTGACTACATTCCAAAGAAAAGAAAAGATTGTGCCTTTGATCACCTTGACGACTCCACTCGCGCCTGCATAAACCGTCTGAACAATTACACAGACAACGAAGTCGAAAAACGTGCATTCAAGAAAGTTACGCTGTTTAAACTCATAGCCTCGCCAATGGTACGCTTTCTGAAGCAGTATTTTATCAAGGGTGGCATTTTCTATGGCATTCCCGGTTATGTGCAGGCTATGCGTTCTGCCCAATACAAATTTACCGTATTGTGTAAAGTTTATGAGCAACAGGTTGGAATTGGAGCATGAAACGCCTATTCTTCATATTATTCCGTGGTGTACACATGAACCAGAAATTTCCATACATGGTTCATGGATTTCTGATGATCATAACGCCTAAATGCATCTATAGACGCAAGAGGAAACAACTTCTAAAACGCTATGCGTCCCTTCATGGCAAAGAGCAGGAATATATAGATTCAAGGGTGAATTACTACTGCAAGATACCTGATAAAATCGTATTATCAGACATTCTTGAGCAATTGCCCAACGGGAAAGCTCCCTATAAACTCAGGAATCTCAGGGAACATTCCTTTTTCAACAAACACTCTAACTCCGTCTATTTCTTTGATACTTACGAATATACAAGATATTTTCCCCTAGACCTTAAATGGTTGCATATTGCCGGGGATGTTTTCTATAAGCTTCCAGCGCCTGCCGTCACAAAGAGCAGACTGATTCCCACAGAGGATGAATTCTCTAATGAGATAATCATCAATCAGGATAAAGTACGACACTTCTGTTTCATCCATGACCCGATCTCATGGGAAGAAAAGAAAGCACGTGTTCTTTTCCGTGGTGCATGTCATGGTAAGCCGCGACGGGAATTGTTCCTGCGAACATTTATCAATCATCCTCTCTTCGATATTAAAGATACGGCACGCGACTCCTCCAATCCCCCCGAATGGCGACAGAAGAAGGAACTTACACTTTATGATCATTTGGAATATCGTTACATCATGGCTCTTGAAGGTAATGATGTCGCATCCAATTTAAAATGGGTCATGTCTAGCAACAGCATTGCTGTGATGCCACGTCCAACTTGCGAGACATGGTTCATGGAAGGTAAGCTTATTCCTAACTATCATTACATAGAGATACGGGAAGACTATGCAGACCTCATTGAGCGTATAGAATATTATGAGGCACACCCAGAAGAGGCGAAACAGATTGTGCAACATGCTCATGAGTGGTGCTCACAATTCCATCGCCAAGACAGAGAGGATATGATAAGTGTGCTTGTACTACAGAAATATTTTAAAGCCAGCGGGCAATTGTAAGGACTATAGGATGGTCAATTACCGTTAGCGTATATTTCTAAAGTGATTCTCAAACTTGTCAAACCGCATATGCTCCGGCGAAGCTTCCTCCATCCAACAGAGAGGTATGTCATGATACATACATGCTGTCAGGGAGAACGTGCTGGGAGGTCCTATGATAGCGTCGCACTCTGAAAGCATGATCATATCCTGAGCAGGATTATTCTCTGGCATGACAATGAACTTTATGCTATTTTGACAACCCTGGCAAAGTTTCTCAAAATCATGAGGAGAGACGGTCCTGTCGTTTGTTGAGATGAAGGTCACAATATCCTTTGCAGTATTCTGACGCGCATACTCCATAACATATGCGGCATAAATGGCATTGTCGTAGAAAAATTTACCAGCATAAAAATCCTTATAATCCCCTCGACGGATATGAAGTCCAAGACGAAGAGCTCCCGTATTTGCTCCGCCTATAGCCATCTCCATGCGTTCTCGCAGAGGTTTTGCGTATTCCTCGCGCAATTGAAAGAGGTCACATATTTCGTCCCGATACTCTAAGAACTCGTCATAGAATCGGGCAAACCAGCCACTCACCACAAAGTGGCGGTGGGTTTCCATATAATGTATCTTCTCTTCCCGGTGGTCCTCTCGCCTAAAACTTACCGTATGTAAAAGTTTCAGCGCCGCAGCATATTTTGCAAAGAGATACCAGAAGAAACCGGCATACTTGGTCTGCTGAATTTTAAAGTATGGATACTTATAGCTGAAGCGCATAGATATTACACGCTGATGGTGCTTACGTCCCCAGGCATAGACATGTGCAAACTGGAGAAGGTTGTTGCACATCTGACTCTTGTCTCTAGCGAAAATCATTTTGCAAAGCCTGTTATGTGTTTACTATTGTGCTAAACGTAAGCCCAGATTGTCATCATGGCGCCAGTGAATAAAGAAATTTCTATTTGAAACTCTTAAATAATAGTCTGTGTTGTTATAACATCCACCTCTTATAATACGGAAATTACGACGCGCTAAATTACTTGGTTTCTGCATGGGGTCTGTTCCGTATGGGTTGTAGTAGTCCTGACACCATTCTGACACATTGCCTGTCATATCATACAAACCGAGCTCATTAGGTTTCTTCTGACGTACCGGCTGATGCTTTTTCTTCAATGAATGGGCATTTTTAAAACACCATGCCACCTCTTCAAGATTATTGCTTCCCGCATAGCGATAATGCTTACTATAACAACCGCCACGCGCCGCATATTCCCACTCTGTTTCTGTGGGTAGGCGGAAATGTTGTTTCGTCAAGGCATTGAGTTTAGAGATAAACTCTTGGCAGTCATCCCATGTAATCCATTCTACCGGATGATTCTCTCCATGGAACTTTGATGGGTTCTTGCCCATTACAGCCTCCCACAGTTCTTGTGTCACCTCAGTCTCACCAAGATAGAACGACTCTACCGTAACCCGATGTACCACCTCGTCATCATCGTGCTCACCCATTTCCTTCGTTGCTCCCATCTCTGAAGAGCCTCCCTTGATGAATTTCATCGTAAACTTCACCCCGTGGACATTATACTGCTTGTCATTCTGAGCGAAAGACGAAGCATTAAGCAGTAGCAACAGCAGGAGTATAGACAGTATTCTTTTCATAATCATATGTTATTGTTCGGTAAATAATAGTCAGCCAAATGAAGAAATAGATATAGATATCTACAAAGAAGTGACCATTGATAAGGTCATGAACGGCAACAGGACAGAATATATCACAAGGCATGAGACCCATGAAAACCACCAGTCCCCAGAATAGGACCTTGTCCCAAAGGGTATGATTTTTCCATACGCAAAAATAGCACATCATATATCCTGGCAGGGAAATCACATAAGTGTGCGTCTCAGGACAATCGCTAAATAGAATTACAAATCCCATCATCGTAGCGAATACGGAAGTCCTGAATTCTATTCTGTTCCATCGCTTATGCATCAGGAAGAACAGAGCCATGAGCAATGCGAGTACCACGACCTGCACCACCCTATAGTTAGGCAAGAGCAGAGGTTTTAAACCGTAGGCAAAGAGTATACCGCAAAAATCGGAATCACTATGATGCTGGTTAATCATGGCCATCCACTCCTGATAGGTATTGATAAGCCCGTCGAAACCAAGAGCGACAGCTGGCAATAACAACCAGAAGACAATGCAACACAATGTCAAGCCAACATTCCTCCAGAACTTAGGATAACACAATAGCAAACCAAGTTCTATGCCACCATATACTTTAGTGCACAAGGCAAAGGTAATCAGGAATATAGCCCAGAAATACTTTCCTCGTTCAAGAAGTGAGAAACCGAACAGAGCGACATAACACTGAACTACATTGAACTGGCATGAGAATAATCCTTGTTCCAAAATAAGAATAATGCCAAGGAATATCTGTAGCCTGTATTTACGGAAGTAATCCGGTAATGTCCATACAGCAAGGAATGTAAGCGCATAATTCCCCATATTCCAGACAAACGGTCCTATATAATGATGCAGGAAATATATAGGAGCAAAAACCACGTTGAAGGTTGGCATATAGAGGAAATAAATATGCCGTGACTCAACATACTCGTTCGTGTATGGACTCATGCCACTCCAGAAGAACATCGTGGAATCATAGTAGTCCATCCAGTTTGTGTTTCTTCCTCTTATGGTTTCAAGGAATGTTGCCACAAAGACTACAAGCAAACCGAGTGCAAACACACACTTCGGATTGGAAAAAAATCTGTTAATAGCATTAATAATACTTTTCATTATGAATTGCTTTTAAATTTTTGATTCTGCCGCATATAATCGGGGAAAGTAAGTGACCAACGACTTCCACTATACTTCCTTTGCAGCGTGTCGTAGTCTTTCATCTTACTATAGGGTAGACGCTTCTGTAACCATGGGCGCAGCACCTTCTTCTGAACAAAGTTGCCGTATGTCTCAAACTCCGAGAATCCGGATATGGTGCTAAGGTCCAGATTGTCAACAATAGCCTTTTGCCAATTATCCACCCCGCAATTCCTGCTGATGGATTCTTGCAGTTGAGCCACTTGTTCTTTGTCGAACAACATCTTATGATCCACATACGAGAGATTGAGTATCTCCAATTCTGGGAGTATGCGATGTATCATATCGTAATAAAAATGATTTTCCTCATAGCTGAGGTAGAACACCGTTTCGTTCTTTTCCGTGAGAAACACATGAGGACGTATCAATACATGATCGGCATCAATGCAGAGATAATGGCGACAACTGCCAATCTTACCCGACAGCTTAACGAATTGCTGGAAGAGCCATCCGCTCCTGTTCCGCCCGTCTTTAGTGATGATATTGAGACTCATTGGAGAATACCCAAAGACGGAATTCTCATCAATAAAGACCAGACCGTTTGCTTTACAGAAAGCCAGAATCTCTTGTTGCGCTGGTGCTACAATATAAATATCCTTTACATGGTTGGCAACACAATGTCTTATGCCATCAAGACATAAAGGAAGGGTCTGTAAATCCTTAGTGATAATAGGAATCACAACATCTATCTCCTCTGTTGATGGTGTAAGTTCTGGAAAGTGTTTCCACGAAAACCACCTATATCGTAATTCTCTCTTTTTTTTCTCCCAGTTCATTTCTTGATGATGAGTTCGTTTCTGTTCATTCTCTGCATATAGTCCTGTATAATAGCTTTCAGGAATTTTAACTCTGTTAAGTCCCTGTCTTTCTCCCCTGCTAAATTGTTTTTTTGCAGGGGGTCGGTCTTATAGTTATATAGTCCAGTCACCTTCTGCCCATCAAATTGTAGGAAATAATCGCCTTTTACAAACTGGTATATGCCGTTGTTGTAATTTACGGCCCATGTGTCTTCATCATTTGCCGTGGTCAAATCCTGACCGAAAGCGATGTATGGCTTATTATATGCGACAAGACTGAGCACAGTAGGCATGATGTCTATCTGTTGTGCTATACCATGGCGGCGCTCGGGCTTTACCATCTCATTGGTAGGGTCGAAAATGATCAGCGGTGCGGCATACAACCCCATGTCTGTACCATAGAATTCATTGTCGAAACCATTTGTGTGGTCACATGTCAGCACAAAGATAGTGTTTTTATACCATGCTTGCCTACTTGCCGTCTCAAAAAACTTCTTGATTGCCATGTCCGTATATCTTATACAGTGGTGCATGGAGTTCTTACCATCGTCTTTAAAGACATTATTGTATTTCTCAGGCACACGAAACGGATGATGACTTGAGGCTGTGAATACTGCTGTCATAAATGGTTCTTCCATTTCTGACATCTGCAAGGCATAGTATTGCAGGAAAGGCTCATCCCATATCGCCCAGATTCCGTCAAAATCATCATCGCCTTTGAAACGTTTGTCTTTGTTATATTCTGTTCTGCCGTAATATCTCCCGAAACCTGTGGTCTTGGCAAATGCCTGAAATCCCATGCTGCCATTCTCTGCTCCATGGAAGAAAGCGGTCTGATAACCTACCTTTCTCAATTCTCCTGCTATACCGCTGACGTCGTTCATCGAAGATGGAGTCAGGAAAAAAGGTTCCACAAACATCGGTATGCTTGAGAGTATTGAAGGCATACCGTCTATCGACTTCCTGCCGTTGGCAAAGCTCCAGTCAAAAGTCAGCGATTTTGCCTCCAAGGACTTCACAAATGGCGCAAAGCCCTCTTCAACATACTCCCTACCCAAACTTTCCACTATTAGCACCACTACATTCTTCTTGTTTGGCACTAGTTTTTCATTGTCAGCATGAATGGCAGAATATTTTTCGTCTATTTCCGATAATGCATAGCCAGGTTCCTTAAGCGACTGCTTGCCCAATGTTCTTATCAGCGAAAATGGTGTGTTGAGTATCGCTGCAGCTTCCTTAGGGTGAGTCACATACTGGTGAGCATTGCTGATGGTAATTGGTCTTACCGCATGTGTGAAACCTCCTCTCATTCCCGCTATGGTGAGGGGTATGTAAACAACAAAAATGAGGAGGTTTACAAGATAATATGTCATGTATTCCTTGGTGTGCTTCGGCGAATACCCTCTCTTGGGCATCACATAACAATGCCACAGAAGGAATATCATCGCTATGCCGAGCAGAAAGAGGTACCAATGGTTCATTACCTCTGTTCCAAATATGTAGCTTAGATTCTCTTCGTTCTTAAACTCTTGCAGGACGCTTGTTGTAGTTCGCTTGCCAGTATAACGGAAATATACTGAGTCAGCCAGATTCATCACTATGGCTATGCTGTTGATGATAACAAACACCCACTTTGCCAACTTTTGCCACGCTCTGGTTTCTTTATAGTGCAGAGGCAACAGCATCAGTATGGCATACAATGCGTTTGTGTATAATATTGCAGAGGTATCAAATTTTAGTGAACCGCAAAGAATGTCATATAGTGGATTGGTTAATAATGAAGTCCCTATCGCACTCCAATTCTCTACGACATATTCTACTCTACAAACGAAATACATCGCATATACCAACGCGATGTTTATCATGAAAGCAAAGGGAGTAGAGATGATATTCTGCCTATTTGACACCATAACAAATTCTTCTTGTTCCTCTTATCTTAAGATTCAGGTGGCAAAGGTACACATAAGTAAGCAAAAGACCAAAGGAAAACTCGTTTTTTCATAAATAAAATCACAGGACTAATCAATCTTCTCTATGAACTGCCCTTGCGGATTGAAACGCACATCCTCATCGTTCGAGAGCTCTATCTTGAAGCCGTATGGCTTTTTGCAGAGTTTCGTAATCACTTCTTTAGGATAGTTGGTCTTCACATACTGGAGGATGGACTTGGGGACAAGCGTAGAGGGGACCCCCGTCTTATTACGTCCCACTCTTTTCCATTCTCCTTGAAGGTCGAACTCTATCTTTGTTCCGTCGTTGAGCAGCACACAGTATTCCTTCCCTTCAACATCGTCGTCATCCATCTCCACGAGGACAACCGTCGATTGTGGGAAGTACTGGTCGATAAACGCCTTCGAGTGTGGAGGAATCTTCTCGTCCACACAGGCCGTCGTCAGCAACATTGTCAGGCACCAGAGCGCCGCTGTCCATATTCTTTGTCTCATCATTTTACTTTACTTAATACATCTGTAATCCTGTCGGCGTTCATGCTGCGGGCACTGGCGTCGAAGATTTCCTTGTAGCGTCCTCCCTGCAGATAGACGTCCTCGGGGTTTCCACTCTCAACAATACGCCCCTGCTCCAATACGTAAATATAATCTGCATCAATGATTTGTCCGATGTTATGTGAGATGATGATCACCGTGCGGCCCTGCTTGACGGCATCAATGCTGGCCTTGATCTGCTCGGTGGCAATAGCGTCGAGGCTGGCCGTCGGTTCATCGAGGATAATGATTGACGGGTTCTTGATGAACATGCGGGCGATGGCCACACGCTGCTGCTGGCCGCCACTGAGGCGCAGCGCGCTGCTCTGGAATCCGTCGGGTAGCTGCATCACCTGGTCGTAGAGGAAGGCCTTGCGCGCTGCCTCCACCACTTCATCGCGGGTGGCCTGCGGATTGCCGTAGCGGATGTTCTCCTCAATTGTGCCGTCGAAGATGTGGTTCTTCTGCATCACCAGTCCCACATGGTCGCGCAGCCAGCAGGTGTCCCACTGCTGGAGTGGCGTGCCGTCGAGCATGATGGTACCGCTGTCGGCATGATAGAACTTATCGAGCAGGTTGACGACGGTGCTCTTGCCGGCTCCGCTGAGACCCACCAGAGCCGTAATCTTGTCGGGTTCTATCGTCATTGACACGTCGTGCAGAGCCTTGATACCATTGGGATAGGTAAATTCCACATGCTGCAGCTCGAAGCGACCCCTTACTTCATCAGGGCGGTAGTCGCCCGTATCCTCGACCTGTTCCTTGCCTTCCAGCAGTTCAAAGAGTCTCTCGGAGTAGATAAGCGCATCGTTCAGGTCGTCGTAGATGCGGTGTAGCTGGCGAATGGGAGCGCTGACGTTGGCAAACAGCATGACGTGGTACATAATCTTACCGATGGTCATGCCTGGATAGTCTACAAGTACGAGCCACGCTGTCAGGATGATGACGAGCACGGTACCTATCTGTTCCAGGAAACCTTTCAGACCCGTATAGAAGTAGCTCTGCTTGCGCGTCGACAGCTGCAAGTTGGTCACGCTATCCTGCACAGCGCCTAAACGCTGGTCTTCGATTTCCTGGCGGTTGAACGACTTGACGACGCCGATGCTCTCAATGATGTTCAAAATGGTTTGGCTGACAGCCTGCTGACCATCGAAGATGCCGCGGCGTCCAGCCCGCATGCGTACCGCCTGGATATAGGTAACATAGAAATAGACGGGAACGATGAGCAGGGCTACCAGTCCTACATAGACATTGGCCAAAAACATGAGGATGAGCGCCAGCATGGCACTCGTTATCAACGGCAGGATATCGATAAAGAGGCTATTGACGGCATGGCTTGTGCTTAACACCCCCTTGTCGATGCGCGACTGCAGGCGGCCGGCCTCGTTGCCTGAGGTGGTGAAGAATGCCATGCGGAAGGTTTGCATGTGGTGTACCACCTGTAGCGACAGGTCGCGGCTCACCAAGATGCGCATACGCTCACCATAGTAGCGGCGGAAGAAGTTGACCACGGCGGCCAGCAACTCCTTGCCTAGCAGAACGCCACTCACCACGGCAATCACGCTCACGGCTGACGCCCAAACCAGCTTAGGTTGCTGGTCGAGGATATTGATAGCATCCACGGCACGATCCAGCACAATGGCATTGACCTGTGCCAGTAGCGACCCAATGAAGGTCAGCACCAGTGTTATCGCCACCAACCAGCGGTAGGGCTTCACAATCCGCAGAATATAATATATCAACTTACCGATACCATGCACGCTACTATGGCCGCACCAGGCCAAATTATGAAATATGAAAGAACATGACAAGGATGGTGGAAGGAAATTTTTATTTCATCCGATGTATTGACAGATCATTTCAGCCACTTCGTCCTCAGTCTTTCCGTCCATGGAGATGACAAGGTCGTAGTTGCGAGTGTCGTAGCGTGAAGTGCTCGTGTACTTGTTGACATAGTTCTCGCGCATCTTGTCCACTTTCTTGATGACCTTCTCAGCCTCCTCGCGGCTCAGACCCTGCTTTTTCATAACACGCTCGATGCGGTAATCCATCGAGGCCTGGATGAGGATGCTCATGCGGTTGGGCTGGTCTTTCATAATGTAGAAAGCCGTACGTCCGGCGATGACGCACGACTCATCAGCGGCGATACCCTTCACGATTTCCTTTTCGACCTTATACATCTCACCAGTAGTCAGCAATTCGGTTTCTTTGCCCATCTCTACCTCGTAGTACTTTGAAGAATTGATAAAAACCTGGCCGATGCCTACGACGCGCTTGAAGTCGGCCCACCAGCCGTGCTTGCGGCCTTTCAGTCTCTCAATCTCCTCTACGGTGAGGTTGTACTTCTCCGTCAGGGCCTTAATCAGGGCCTTGTCGTAGAAGGGTACGCCCAACTTTGCTGCCAGTTTCTCACCAACGGTGCGTCCACCGCTACCCAATTCACGATTAATCGTGATCACAAATTTCTCGTTCTTATTCATATGCTACAGTTTTAGTCTATATGTGCGCAAAGGTACACATAAGTAAGCAAAATACCAAAGGAAAACTCGTTTTTCTTCATAATTGAGTGAAAAAGCCCCTGCGTAGAAACGCAGGGACAAAAGATTGATGTTAGCGGTCTTTATCGACCTCGTCAAATCCCAGTATGTACCAATTCACTACTTTATTGCTTTGCACACTGGTTACTTGCAGCAACGGCATGCGCACCCGGTGGACGACGCGAATGTAGGGGGGAACGTATTTTTTCCTGTTCATGGTATCATCACTTTTTTCCCGTTAAAAATGTAAAGTCCCTTGGTTGGCTGCGCAACACGACGGCCGGCAAGGTCGTAATACACATGATCAATCACCCGTTGCTCATTATCTATTGCCTTCACGGCTGTTGACACTTCGCCGTCAAAGTCGATGGCATAGTCAGTCATGGCGGGAGCACCCCCTGTTGCAGGAATCTCGAAGTGGGCACGCATGCAGCGCAGTGTGCGCGGCACATTGTTTGAATAGCCTATACGGCTGTCGCTGCTGAGCATAACGATGGTGTTCTGGTTGCCTTCATTAATGACGAACGGATCATACTGCCCCACAAACCTGCTGTCACTTCCCAGAGCATTTGTAAAGGTGATGGTAGTCGGCTCAACGGAAGTGATAGTGACTCCGTTAAAGACAGGATGCCCGGACGGTTCCTATACCCTATAAGGGATTATCGGAACAAGTCAAAGAAATCATCGGAACGACTCAAAGGAACCATCGGAACGACTCAAAGAAGGCATTGCTTTGCAGTCGGAATGTGTGTGACGGAAATTCCGTCTTTAAATGATGGGACGGAAGATACCTCGAAATACATACCACAGTGCCTTCAGACGACTGCGAAGCACTTGGGTTTTCAGTTTGGAACCCGTGACGGGATGGTCTAACAATGCCGTCGAGAAGTCACAGCCCCGATAGGTGTACAGACGACGGAAGGTAGAAGACGTCATGCCCCATTTGAACAGAAACTGAGCTTGTCCCATGTTCTTCTTGACACGACCTGTGGATTTTGTCTCAAAATGATAGACGCGGCTGGCAGAAAGCCCCTTCATATAGCGGATGCCGCATAGCCACAGTTTAGCCGTAAAGTCGGGGTCACTATACATGCCTGGAGACAGCTCTACACTATAACCGCCCACCAAGTCCCAAATGTCGCGATGCACCACGTTAGGAGGCATGGTGGCTCCCATCCAGTCGTTCAAGGGATACTGCATGAAGTCTTGAAGAAGCTTTTCTTCACGGAACGACTCTATGGTGTCTCCATAGTCGGCCACAATGATGGAATCGCCGGAAGTATGCGGCTGGATAGTGGTAGCAGAGAGAAAAAAGCGGTTGTCAGGCAGTGACGCTATTTCCTGTACCAGCACCTCGTCCCAATGAGGAAGGACGTACATGTCGTCGTTCAGGAAACAGATATAGTCTGTCTTCACTTTGCTGCGCATCATGTTCATGGATATGCACACCCCAACATTCTGAGGAGAATAGGTGTAGTCGAGTCCTTGCTCCCTGACCCAGTCCAAAGTTCCATCGACACCCTCATTAACGTGGACAATTACCTGATGGTCATATGTCGAGTTCTTACGGATGCTCGCCACACAGCATTTCAGGAAGGCGAGATTGTTCCATGAGGGTATCAAAATGGAGAATTTTATCATTTTATCCATTCTATTTTAATATTTTGGGTACAAAGATACGAAATTTATTTTATTTTTGTTACCTTTGCAAGCAGTAAATTATGGCTCTTTACGAAATACGTCCCTTACAGTTAAGAATTCTCGAGATTCTGGGTGCCGTCGACAAGACATGTCGGGAGCATAACCTGCATTATTACATGTGGGCTGGAACGATGATAGGAGCTATTCGTCACAAGGGATTCATCCCTTGGGATGACGATTTGGACATCGCCATGCCTCGTCCTGACTACGACCAGCTAATAGCTCACTGCAAAGAATGGCTTCCGGAACCTTACGAGATGGTATGTGCCGAGAACGATGCAGTGTATCCGTTGCCCTTTGCCAAGATTCAAGATGGCAGCACGACGCTCATCGAGCGCATGCACCTGAAGTATCTGGGGGGCATCTATCTGGACGTATTCCCCATTGACGGTGCTCCCAGCGGCTGGCTGGCCCGCAAATGTCACTTTGCGCGCTATCAGTATTACAAGCGTGTGCTTTACCTGCTGTTCCGTGATCCCTACAAGCATGGTCATGGCCCTTCATCATGGATCCCCTTACTTTGCCGCAAGCTTTATTCTCTCAAGGAAGTGCAACAAAAAATACGTGCCATCCTGACTCGTTACGATTACGACACGAGTAAATGGGTTGCTGACTATGATGACGGTTCCAAGGGTGTGATGGCGAAGACGGTTCTGGGCGTACCGACTCCCTATGACTTTGAGGATATGAAGGTGTTGGGCGTAGAGCAGTATGATACTTATCTGACGAATAAGTATGGTGACTATATGACCATTCCTGATGGTGACCACCAGCGACAGCATAATTTTCACCTGTTGGACTTGGAACATCCTTATAAAACCTATAAACCCTGACGACGCCATGAAAATACTCTATCATATTGTAACGGCTGTCTGGTATCTGCTTTCATTGTTGCCGATGCGCGTTCACTATGTGTTGAGCGATATCCTGTTCTGGGTGATTTATGGACTTTTGGGTTATCGGAAACGGGTGGTTAGAAAAAATCTGAAAGAGTCTTTCCCTGAAAAAGCAGAGGCAGAACTGCGAAAGATAGAACGAGGCTTCTACCACTTCTTCTGTGATTATCTGGTGGAGAGTGTCAAGCTGATGACGATAAGTCGTGAGAATCTGAAGCGCAGGATGGTGTTCAAGGGAACAGAATTGGTGGACGAATGCATAGAACAGGGTCAGTCGTGTGCGCTTTATTTGGGGCACTACTGTAACTGGGAATGGGTTACATCGATGCCTTTGTGGTTGACCCCTAAGGTGCAGTGCGGACAGATTTATCACCCCATAGAAAACAAGGATTTCGACCGTCTTTTTCTTCGCCTTCGTCAGCGACTGGGGGCAGTCTGTATACCCATGCAGGACACGTTGCGAAGGATGCTGGAGTTTCGCCAAGCAGGACAACCAGTGATTATCGGTTATATTGCCGACCAAAAGCCCCATTGGGTCAATATCCACCATTGGGTGAATTTTCTGCATCACGACACGCCCGTGCTGACTGGAACGGAACGTATTGTACGCAAGTTGAACCATGCTGTTTTCTATGCCGATGTACGCCGCATCAGACGTGGCTATTATGAAATGACCATCAGACCCATCACCCGTGAGCCCCAGAAGATGGCCGATTATGAGCTGACTGACTGCTATTATAAGCTATTGGAAGAGAGTATTCAGCGTGCTCCTGAGTTCTGGTTGTGGAGCCATAACCGATGGAGTCGGACACGCGAAGAGTTCGACCGTCGTTTCGAGGTTGTCAACGGAAAGGTTATTGCTAAGGAGTAAGGCGGTTGTGCGTTATGCTGTCATTCTTATCGTTCGCCCAAATCTTTTGACGCAGCCTGCAATATGGCTTTGGCCCATTGCATGAGTTTGTCGCTATCCTTACCAGAGGTCGTTACCACACGGTTACTAATGAAGTCGTAGTTGACAAAACTGGTACTGTCGATGATGGTGTAGCCGTCATCATAAGTATGAATGGCAAAGGGATGCTTATAGGTAGTGCTCAGCACGTCGCGGCTGAAGGTATATTCATCGTGAGCGATACCCAACTGACCCAATAAGGTTGCTGGCAGATCGGTTTGGTTACACACCTGCTCAATGCGACGGGGTTGTTTGACAACACCCCCCAGCCATAGCATCGGAATGTGGTTTAATAGGGGATTTGACTCATCAAGCCCTGCATGTACAATACCATGGTCGGGCAACATCACGATCAGCGTATGATTCCACAGTTCTGTATGACGAAGCTGCTGAATGAAGTTGCCTACGCACTGGTCGAGATAGTAGAAGGCATTGAGCACCTCGTCGTCGAAATGATGGATGGGTACATCCCAAGGTGAGTGGCTGCTCAGCGTAGAATAGCCAATCAGGAAGGGCTGCTTCATCGTTTTTGTCAGCTGAGTGAGAGTCTGGAAGGTAATATCATCACGAACCCCCCACCTGGCTGTCTGTTGTTCATCAGTAGTATAGTCAGTCTTCCACGTCAAATCCTGAAAGCCTCCCGACACCAAGTAGCTACGCATATTGGTAAAGTTGATGTCGCCACCATAGAGATAGTGTGTCGAGTAGCCACGTTCCTGCTGTAAGGTACGGGCAATGTTGGGCAATGTGCGTGACTTTGCAGGAATTTTCATCACTGACGTGTTGGGGAACGAAGGGTAGCCACTCCAAGTACATAGCGTACCTCGGTCGGTGCGCCACGAGTTGGCATGACAGTTGGCAAAGTAGATACCCTCCTTGGCCATCTTGTTCAAATTGGGAGTGATGTCAGTACGTCCGCCGATTTCAGTAAACTGTCCGCCACAGCTCTCCAATAGGATGACGATGATGTTGGGCGTATTCGTAGTTAGAAGTGTATCGCAGTCAATGCTTTGTGTGTTATACAACTGATTGACAATATCGTCACAAGTCTTCTGGTCCATAAACTTAAATGAGACGATATTGCTACCTGACTTTTCGAGCGACGCAAAGAACGAGAAGATAGGATTGACGGCAGAATGGTTGAGAAACTGATTCTGGGAGTAGTACACTTGTCCGATATTAGTTGTCGACTCATCCAATCCTCCACGTATTCCTATGATGATAAGGGGAATAAGCAACAATGCACCAATACTGCTAAGGATGCGTTTCCTGATTTTTGGCAACTTTAATGGAATTTTCCAGTAAGCCCACGTAAAGATTGCTGTTAATAGGGCGATTGTCAGCAGTCGCATGAGGATATAGCTTGTCGAGACGCTGGCCATGGCCTCCGTCGGTGTCTCTAAGTATTGGAGACAGAAGGCGTCGAGTTTGAATAGCCAGAATTCATAGAGACTGGTGTCTGCCACAAAAATCAGTGCCATCGCCAAAGAGATGACGATGTAGAAGGGGCGCAGGATGTTTCGGAACAATCGCTCGCGTGGGACCCAGATACTGACAGCCAGGCAAAGGAAAGGAAGGGACAAGATATAGAGCCCCATGCTAAGGTCAAGGCTCAGACCATGACGGATTACTTCGAAAACGTTAGTTACTGTGAATGACTGGACACCAGCATGGTAGAACATAAAACCCATCTTGGCAACGATGAAGATGAGCACCGTCAGCAGATAGGTCTTGAGCAGGTAAAGGACTCTCTGTAACATGGTGTCGCGTCTTTTTATAATGTCTGCATGTCTGTCAGCTTCTTGTAATGCCCGTCAAAAGAAAGCAGTTCATCGTGGGTACCACGTTCTACGATGCGACCCTCATGCAGCACACAGATTTCATCGGCATTCTTGATGGTCGACAGGCGGTGGGCAATAGCTACCGTCGTACGCGTCTTCATCAGTCGCTCCAAGGCATCCTGTACCAGACGCTCGCTCTCGGTGTCGAGTGCAGAAGTGGCCTCGTCGAGGATGAGGATGGGCGGGTTCTTCAGAATGGCGCGGGCGATGGATACACGCTGGCGCTGACCTCCTGAAAGACGTCCTCCACGATCACCGATGTTGGTTTCAAACTGGTGCTCGCTTTGCATGATGAAGTCATAGGCGTTGGCAATCTTTGCTGCTTCAATAATCTGCTCTTCCGTTGCGCTGTCGACGCCAAACGAGATATTGTTACGGAAAGAGTCGTTGAACAAAATGGCCTCTTGGTTGACATTTCCAATCAACTGGCGCAGGTCATGGATGCCCAGTTCCTTGACATTGATACCGTCGATAAGCACCTCACCTTCCTGTACGTCATAATAGCGTGGAATGAGGTCTACCAGTGTCGATTTTCCACTGCCACTCTGTCCAACGATAGCAATGGTCTTACCTTTAGGAATGGTCAGATTGATTTCTCTCAGCACCCACTGCTCGCCATAACGGAACGAAACGTTGCGGAACTCAATCTGATGCTCGAAGCTGGGGATGTGTTTGGGTTGTGCAATTTCTTTAATGGTGTTTTCAGCCAGCAATATCTTGTCGATACGCTCCATTGATGCCAAGCCCTTTGGAATATTGTATCCGACCTTTGACACCTCTTTCAAGGGGTTGATGATGGAGTAGAGTATCACCATATAGTAAATAAAGGAAGGACCGGACAACGACTGGTTGTTAAGTACTAGGACGCCACCAAACCACAGCACGATGACAATCATGCAGGTACCCAGGAACTCAGAAAGGGGATGTCCGATGTTCTGACGGATATTTACCCACATGATGTCGTGACGGTATGTGGAATTGATGCGATTGAACTTCTCGCGCATCTTGCCTTCCGCACAGAATGCCTTGATGATGCGTAGACCTCCTAAAGTCTCGTCCACCACGCTCATGGTGTCACTCCACAGGGATTGTGCCTGGATGCTCTGAGCCTTAAGTTTGCGACCAATCCATCCCATAAACCAACCAATCAACGGGATGATGATTACAGAGAAGAGTGTCAGCTGCCACGAAATGATAATCAGCGTTGTGAAGTACGAAATAATCAGGATGGGATTCTTGAACATCAGGTCCAGCGAGGACATGATGCTTACCTCGACCTCTTGCACGTCACCCGTCATGCGGGCAATGATGTCACCTTTGCGTTCTTCTGTAAAGAAGCCTAAAGGCAAGGCCACTATCTTCTGGTACAACTGGTTGCGCATGTCGCGAACCACACCCGTACGGATAGGTACCACACTGGAAGATGCCAGGAAGTAGGCCACGGTTTTCAGCAAGGTGGCTACAATCAGGAACAGTCCGATAAAGAGCAACGTCGTCGTAGAGCCCATATCGGAGATAAACATGTTGATGTAATAGTAAATGTTGTTGATTGCTACATCCTTGATGCTACCATCGCTCCATTCCATCAGTGTGGTGACGTTGACGTTGTCGTCAGTCTTAAACAGAATCTGCAGAATAGGAATCAGTGCAGCGAAAGAGAAAATGTTGAGCAGAGCCGAGAGGATATTAAACACAATCGACAAGACGACAAATTTCTTGTACGGTGCTACAAACCGCCTTAGTACTTGCATAAACTCTTTCATACGCTCTCTCCTAATAATGTGGCACTAGTACTTCCTGTAATTCTTACTCTGACGATTTCGCCGATATGGTGACCAGCCTTGGGGAATACCACCATCTTGTTTTGCTCAGTACGTCCGCAGAGCTGCTCACGACTGCGCTTAGAGAAGCCCTCGACGAGCACGTCGAACTCCTTGCCCTCGTCCTTCTTGTTCTGTTGGGCAGAAATCTCCGTCTGCAGGGCAATGAGCTCGTTCAAGCGACGGATTTTCTCCTCTTCGGGCACGTCGTCGGGCAAATGCTTCGAGGCGTATGTGCCAGGACGCTCGGAATATTTGAACATAAAGGCAGAGTCGTAACCCACTTCGCGCATCAGCGAGAGCGACAGCTGGTGATCTTCTTCCGTCTCAGAGTGATAGCCTACGAAGATGTCTGTGGAAAGTCCGCAGTCTGGAATGATTCTGCGGATTGCTGCCACACGATCTAAATACCACTCACGGGTGTATTTGCGGTTCATCAGCTTCAGAATCCTGTCGCTACCGCTCTGCACGGGCAAGTGGATGTGCTTGCAGACGTTAGGCATCTCGGCAATCACCCGCAAAGTCTCGTCGCTCATGTCCTTGGGATGCGAAGTGGTAAAGCGGATGCGCATCTCTGGCGCCTCAAGGGCAACTGCCCTTAATAGTGCTGGGAAGTCCGGTATATCTGGATTGTCCGGGAGATGATAGCTGTTGACATTCTGTCCCAACAGCGTCACTTCCTTAAAACCTCTGTCTCTCAGGTCGCGTACCTCTTTTAATATACTCTCTACGTCGCGACTGCGTTCACGTCCTCGGGTATAAGGAACAATGCAGTAGTGACAGAAATTGTTGCAGCCTCGCATGATGCTGACGAATCCGCCAATCTTATGTCCCAGTCCAATGCGTTGTGGAACCACGTCCTTGTAGGTCTCGCTGGTAGACAGCTCGATATTCATGGCTTTATGGCCCGTCTCTGCCTGTGCTATCAGGTCGGGCAGGGAGAGGTAGGCATCAGGTCCGGCTACGAGGTCAGCGTGATGGTTTTCCAACAGGTCTTGCTGTACACGCTCTGCCATACAGCCCAATACTCCGATAATCAACGGACGCTTACGCTTGATGGCGTCGAGGGCATCCAGTCGGTGGAAAATCTTCTGTTCGGCATTGTCGCGAACGGAACAGGTGTTCAGAAAAACAGCATCTGCCTCGTCGAGGCTCTCGGTCGGTTCATAGCCAGCCATCTGCATCACAGAGGCGACAACCTCTGAGTCAGCCACGTTCATCTGGCAACCGTATGTTTCGATATAGAGTTTCTTCATACTGATTGGTGCCTGACGAAGAGCCAGGCACCATGATTATTTTTTCTTTATGCGTCGATATTTGCGTAGGTGGCGTTCTTCTCGATGAATTGTCGGCGCGGCTCGACGTCGTCGCCCATGAGCATCGAGAATATTTCATCCGCCTCGGCAGCATTCTCGATGGTCACTTGCTTCAGCAGGCGGTTCTCAGGATTCATTGTCGTCTCCCACAACTGCTCGGGATTCATCTCACCCAAACCTTTGTAGCGCTGGGTGTGCAGAGCAGAGGCATTCTCATCGCCAGCCACATACTTGTCGATGAAGGCCTGACGCTGCTGTTCGGTATAGCAGTACTCCGAGAACTTCTTATAGGTACACTTGTAGAGTGGGGGAGTGGCGATGTAGAGGTGTCCGCCCTGAATGACCTGTGGCATGAAGCGGTAGAAGAGCGTCATGATGAGCGTGTCGATGTGAGAGCCATCGACGTCGGCATCGGTCATGATGATGATTTTGTCGTAGCGCAACTTGTCAATGTTGGCCTCCTTAGAGTCCTCGCCGTCTACACCAAAGCGCACGCCAATCGACTGGATGATGTTCATCACGGACTCAGCCTCGAAGACACGGTGCCACTGAACCTTTTCGACATTCAGAATCTTACCACGTAGGGGAAGAATAGCCTGGAAATGGCGGTCACGACCCTGCTTGGCACTGCCGCCTGCGGAGTCACCCTCGACGAGGAAGATCTCACAAACCTTCGGATCCTTCTCAGAGCAGTCAGCCAGTTTGCCAGGCAGACCACCACCCGTCATCGGGTTCTTGCGCTGCACACTCTCACGGGCCTTACGGGCTGCAATACGTGCGGTAGCAGCCAGTATGACTTTCTCGCAGATGGTATGGGCCTCTTTGGGGTGCTCCTCCAGATAGTTGGTCATCGCTTCACCTACAGCCTTCTGTACGGCTCCGTTCACTTCGCTGTTACCCAGCTTGGTCTTGGTCTGTCCTTCGAACTGTGGTTCTGCCACCTTTACAGAGATGATGGCTGTCAACCCCTCGCGGAAGTCGTCCTGAGCCACTTCAATCTTGGCTTTCTCAATCTGCTTGCGCAACTGGTCGTCTTCGTCGGCATACTTCTTCAGTGTGCGTGCCAGGGCGATGCGGAAGCCTGTCAGGTGAGTACCACCCTCAATGGTATTGATGTTATTGACGTAGGAATGGATGTTTTCCGAATAATCGCTGTTATAGAGCAGGGCCACCTCGATGGGTACACCGTCTTTCTCGGTCTTCAAGCAGATGGGGTCGCCAATGATAGATGTGCGGTGGCGGTCGACGTAGCGCACAAACTCTTTCAGACCCTCCTTGGCGTGGAATACCTCAGGCTGTCTCAGATTGCCTTCCTCATCGGGGCGCAGGTCTGTCAGCGTGATGGTGATGCCTGCATTCAGGTAGGCCAGTTCACGCATACGACGAGCAATGATGTCGTACTTGTATTCTGTGGTGATAAAGATGCTGCCGTCGGGCCAGAACTGCTGACGGGTACCGGTCAGCTCAGTGTCACCCACAATCTTTACGTCGTAAAGGGGCTTGCCCTTCTCGTATTCCTGCTGGTAGATGTGTCCGTTGCGGAACACCTGCGACAGCATGTGGGTCGACAGAGCGTTCACACAGCTCACACCCACACCGTGCAGGCCACCGGAAACCTTATAGGAACCCTTGTCGAACTTACCACCAGCATGCAACACAGTCATCACGACCTCGAGGGCCGACTTGTGCATCTTCTCGTGTTCGTCGACGGGGATACCACGTCCATTGTCCTGAACAGTAATACTGTTGTCTTCGTTGATAGTTACCTCGATGTGCGTGCAGTAGCCTGCCATAGCCTCGTCGATAGAGTTGTCGACGGTTTCGTTAACGAGGTGGTGGAGACCCTTTTCGCTGATGTCTCCGATATACATGGCCGGACGCTTGCGCACGGCCTCCAGTCCTTCGAGCACCTGAATGTTACTCGCGGAATAGTTACTTGCTTTGTTCTGTTCTTCTGTCATTTTTTGTTATCTTGCGAATTTGACTGCAAAGGTACTAATTTTCCAAGACTTAAACGAAAGAAAAGTGTTTATTTTTTATAAAAAATAACCGCACGCTGGAAACAGCGTGCGGCAATTATGCTTGGATGAATAAGTTTATCCCAGCTTGCTGATGTGCAGAGCAAGACTTGACTTCAGGTTAGCGGCCTTGTTCTTGTGGATGATGTTGGTCTTAGCCAACTTGTCCAGCATCTTCTGTACCTTGGGGTACAGGGCTACAGCCTCTTCCTTGTTGGTCGTTGCGCGAAGCTTGCGAACAGCGTTACGCATGGTCTTGGCATAATAGTGATTGTGCTCTGCCTTTTTCTTGTCCTGACGAATTCTCTTCAGGGATGACTTGTGATTTGCCATTTTAATTTTTTTGTTTTTTAATTGTTTAACTTAAAGCTTGTGGGTCTTGCGTCTCATCGGACTGCCCTGGGCGGGGTTTGAAACCCTCCGGCACCTTGTTCCCGTAACGGGTAGCACTTGGCTGTGCAGATGACGGATTTAATGGTAGTCCCTAGGAGAGTCGAACTCCTCTTTAGAGAATGAAAATCTCTCGTCCTAACCGATAGACGAAGGGACCAGCTCGTAAAAGCGGGTGCAAAGGTACTCACTTTAATTAAGAATGAAGAATTAAGAATTAAGAAAATATGTAGAATTAAGTATATTTAACAACTTTTGGCCTTAAAAACTCTTAATTCTTAACTCTTAACTCTTAACTTCTTTGTATCTTTGCCCTCGTGTTAGTGAAAACGGAAGCCATTGTGCTCCATTCTTTGAAGTATGGAGAGACGCGCCTCATCGTAGATTTGTATACGCGAGAGGCGGGGCGTCTGTCGTGTGTCGTACCCATTCCCAAGACCCAGAAGGCACGACTGAAGAAGCAATATTTCCAGCCAATGACCCTGCTCGAGGTGGAGGTGGACCTTCGTCAACGCATGCAACTGCAAAAAGTGAAGGATGCCCGTCTGTTGTCAGCCTACGCCTCCATACCGTTCTCGCCAGAGAAGTTGGCACTCTCGCTATTTATCGCCGAGTTCCTGTATCATGCCTTACGCTCAGAACAACAGAACGCCCCGTTGTTTGCCTATCTTGTCGACGCAATGCAATGGCTCGACTTCGCTGAAAAGGGATATGCTAATTTCCACCTGACCTTTTTGATGCGAATGAGCCGCTTCCTGGGCTTCTACCCCAATCTAAGCCTCACCCCCGACCCCTCTCCAAAGGGCGAGGGGAGTGACATGTTCTTCGATTTGCGAGAAGGCCGGTTTTGCACTTTAGTTCCCACCCACCGCGATTTCCTGCAACCCGATGACTCGCGTCGCATCCATACCCTGATGCGCATGGACTTCCCCACCATGCATCTCTATCGCCTCAACCACACGGATCGCAACCGCATCCTCAACGTCCTGCTTCACTACTATCAGCTCCACATCCCCCAGTTCCCTGAACTCAAAAGCCTCAGCGTCCTTCAGGAACTGTGGAACGACTGACGATACCTTTTTTATATATAGCATGCCGCGTAAAACTGATGGAACGGCTTCTTTGCGTCGTTCAAATGGTTCCTTTGCTTTGTTCAAATGGTTCCTTTGCTTCGTTCAAATAGGGCCTTATAGGGTATAAGGCCCGTCCGGGCAGGGTGCGAGAGCCGTTGTGGGAGGGACTGAGAAGCCTTCTCGCAACCGTTCGCGTTAGCCCAAACAACCGTTCTCGTTAGCCCAAACGACCGTTCGCGTATACGCAAAAGCTTTCTTTGGATTTTTGAAGGGGGCACTGTTGGGGCGGGGTTGGGGCACTGTTTTTAGCAAACATAGCCCCTAAAAGACTCCTTTGTACAAAGGGATTCCCAGCAATTGGGGCGCGGGGGGCTATGTTTTTTTCTTTTTTATTATTATATTGTATTTCTCCAGGGATGTCTGTCGTTGGGGCGTTCGTAGATAAAATGGGGGCGTTTACTGAAAAAATTAGGTGGGAAGGGATTTTTGTCTTATCTTTGCAGTGGATTATAAAAGTTTTAACTACGAGCGATATGAAAAGACTACTATTTTTAATGATGATGATGATGGGGATGTTGGTCACACAGGCGGCTGACTATCCCTATCTGACCTTTGAGGCGACGGACGGCAACAAGATCTCCGTGTCTACTGAATCGCTGACACTGACTATCAGCGGTACGACCCTGACGGCTGGCAATCAGTCGTTTACCCTCGTGAACCTGAGCAAGATGTACTTCTCGACTACTGACGAGAGCACTACAGGCATCAGCGAAACAATGGTCGCTGACCTCGACGAGGCCACTGACATCTACGACCTGAAAGGCAACAAGGTGAGCCGCAGTCAGATGCAGAAAGGCGTATACATTGTAAAGACCCCCAAAGGAACCTTTAAAGTGACAGTAAAATGAAAAAGACATATATGATTAGAATGACAGTGCTGGCAGCATTTCTCATTTCTCATTTCTCATTACTCATTTCCTCGGCCCAGACGCTGAACGTGACAGAGGGTAATGTGACTTATCAGTTTCCTGCCAGTCAGACGGGTGATATGACTTTCGCAAATGGCGAGACGGTTACTATCATGGGTAAGACATTCACACTTAGCAATGTCAGTATGAAGGTAGACGATTCACAGGTAACGGACAATGCCATCAGTGTGGCCTACGGCGGTTCATCGGCTTTGGTGACTGTGGCAGGCAACGTGGCTCAATACGTTACGCCTACCGTCAGTGGCGCTCACGTCTCGATAGCCCAAAGTGACAATCTCGCTGAGGAGATTACCTACACGCTGTCAGGTACTTCGACGGATGGCGAGTTCTATATGTCGGGCTCCTATAAGGCTACTGTTGAGTTTAACGGCTTGACGCTGACCAATGCGACACCAGTATATAGCGGTGCTGCCGTCCACATCCAGAACGGCAAGCGCATCAAGGTGAAGGTTATTACTGGTACGACCAATACGCTGGTTGATGCTGCTGGCGGTTCGCAAAAGGGCTGTCTGTATATCAAGGGCCATGCGGAGTTTGCCCAAAAGGGTACGCTCAACATCACTGGACAGGTGAAGCACGGTATCAAGACGGGTGAGTACATCACGCTGAAGAATGCGACCATCAACGTGCTGTCGGCTGTTGGTGATGGCATCAACTGCGAGCAGTTCTTCCAGATGACCAGCGGCACCATTACCATCAAGGGCGTTGGCGACGATGGTATCCAGTGTGACATTGAGGACACCACGACAGGTTCAACGGGTGAGACGACGGATCATGAAGACGAGGACTCGGGCAACGTGTATATCGAGGACGGCACGCTGACTGTCAACGTGACGGCAGATGCCGCCAAGGGTGTCAAGAGCGAAGGCGACATGCGCATCAGCGGGGGCAAGGTGACGATTACCACCTCTGGCGGAGGCGTATGGGACAGCAGTAAACTGAAGACGAAGGCTGCGTCTTGTCTGAGTGCCGACGGAGCAATGACCATCAGTGGTGGAACGCTGTCGCTGACCAGTACGGGTGCAGGCGGCAAGGGACTCAACGTCGATGGCGCACTTACCATGAAGGGCGGTACGACGACTATCAGCACGTCTGGCAATGCCGTAGTGGCTTCCAGCACGGGAACCCTGTCTGTCGTCACCTCGTCGCAGCAACTGGACAAATACGAGAGCGACTACAAATCGTCTCCTAAAGGCATCAAGGCTGATGGTGCCATTACGATTAGCGACGATGCTGTCATCTACGTCACGACGACTGGCGCTGGTGGCGAGGGTATCGAATCGAAGACCAGCATCACGATTACTGGCGGACAGATTACCGTCAATGCCGCTGATGATGGCATCAATGCCTCGTATAACACCTCGACGGGAGGCTCTGGCGACCTGACCATCAGTGGCGGTTACGTCTTTGCCTACTCAACGGGTAATGATGGTATCGACGCCAATGGCAACTGCTATATCCAGGGTGGTCTGGTCTATGCCATCGGTACAGGGAATGCAGAGAAATCTATCGACGCCAATACGGAGCAGGGCAAGAAACTCTATATCACGGGTGGCACCATCATCGCTGTGGGCGATTTGGAGGGAGGTTCCAGCATTTCGGGCGGTACGTGCAAATACACCACCTCGTGGAATGCTACCTCGTGGTATGCCCTCTATAATGGCGACACGCAGGTGGCTGCCTTCAAGACTCCTACCAAGTCTTCCTCTGGTGGTGGCGGAGGCGGCTGGGGAGGCGGTCCTGGTGGCGGAGGCAGTGGCAGTCAGAAACTGATTGTCTACACCTCGTCGACACCTACCTTAAAGTCTGGCGTCACCGTATCGGAAGGCACGGAACTGTTCGATGGTATGGCCAGCGTCAATGGCACTATCGATGGTGGCAGCAGCGTAACGCTCAGCAACTACACCTCAAGTGGTGGAGGTCCTGGCGGCTGGTAAGATGCCACTACAACAGCTCGGGCAGCTGGAAAAGCTTGACGCTGTTCGACCCTTTAATCAGAATGTATCGATGCTGCGGTTGCTCTTGGGCAATCGCAGCTTTTACTTCCTCGACATCGTGGAAAAGGCGGAGATTGGTGAGAGGTGAGTGGTGAGTGGAGAAATACTCGTCGCCTACGAGCCACACTTCGTCGAAGCCAGCGTCAGCCAACATGTCGACAACCTTCTGGTGCTCCTCATCAGAGACGTCGCCCAGCTCGCCCATCTTACCCAAAATGGCCATCTTGGGCGATACCTCCATGCGTTTGAAGTTGTCGATAGCAGCCTTCATCGACGTGGGGTTGGCATTGTAAGCGTCCACGATGAGGTGGTTATGCTCTGTCTCTGTCAACTGCGAACGGTTGTTCGTAGGCTTATAGTGCTCCAATGCATGATTAATCTTGTCGAAGGGGATGTTGTTGACATAGCCCACGATGATAGCAGCCAGCATGTTATCGAGGTTATAGGCGCCAATCAATTGTGTCTGTACCTCCATCCAATCGGAAGTATAGCCTGCATCGTGGTCTTGCTCGCGCCAACGGAACTTCAGGAAGGGAGCACACGAGATGACCTCACCACGAATCAGAATGTCAGGATTGTCACTCTGTCCATAATAATAGATATCTGGCTTTTGACCATGAACCGTTAACCGTTCACCATTAACCATCTTCATGAGGTGCTCATTGTCGCGATTGACGAAGATGGGCAGGTCGCGGGCCATGAGGAAGTCGTACAGCTCGCCCTTGGTTTTGCAGACACCCTCGAACGAACCAAAGCCCTGCAAATGGGCACGTCCCACGTTGGTGATGAGACCACAGGTGGGCTCTGCCGTTTCTACCAGTGTCTTGATGTCGCCAGGATGCGAGGCACCCATCTCCACAACGGCAATATCTGTATTCTTGTCCAAGCGGAACAGCGTCTTAGGCACACCTACGTCGTTGTTGAAATTACCCTCTGTAGCCATTACTGCATATTCCTCTGCCAGTACGGCACGAATCAGTTCCTTGGTAGTCGTCTTGCCATTGGTGCCAGTGATACCCACCATCGGAATGTCAAACTGACGACGGTGTTCGCGAGCCAGGTCCTTGTAGGTTTGCAGACAATCATTTACGAGGATAAGATGCTGCTTTTGGTTTTCTGGACAATCCGGATTATCCAGAATATCCGACTCGTCGATAATGGCGTAGCTGCAACCCTTTTCGAGGGCCTGCACGGCAAACTGGTTGCCATTAAATGAGGCGCCTTTCAATGCGAGGAAAATGCTGCCCTCAGGGCAATTGCGTGAATCCGTCGTGATGCACGGATGCTGTTGGTACAATTGGTACAGTTCTTTAATATCCATATTGCTTATATTTTTGTTTTCATGTTTCGTGGATGGTGCTCCAGGATTTCCTGACGCAAGGTACTCATGTCGATATGCGTATAGATTTCCGTCGTTCCAATGGATTCGTGCCCTAACATCGCCTGAATGGCGCGCAGGTCTGCACCACCTTCCAGCAAGGCGGTGGCAAAGGAGTGTCGTAGGGTGTGGGGCGAAATGGTCTTGGTGATGCCTGCCTCGATGGCCTGTTGTTTGATCATGATGAGTATCATGGTTCGTGTCAGATGTGCTCCGCGACGATTCAGAAATACGTAGTCTTCCTCTCCCGCCTTGATATTCATGAGGTTACGGTCTGTAAACCATAAGCCTAATTCTTTGATGGCCTTTGGGGAAATGGGCACCAGTCGTTCCTTGGAGCCCTTGCCCAGCACGCGGATATACTGCTCGTCGAGAAACAGGTTGCTGAGTTTTAGGTTGACCAGTTCACTGACACGCAGGCCACAGCTGAACAGCACTTCAATGATGGCCCTGTTGCGATGGCCTTCCCATTTCGACAGGTCGATGGAGTATTCCAACTGGTCAATTTCCTCTGCCGACAGTACCTCTGGTAGGTGCTCGCCTAAAACAGGCGACTCCAGCAGTTCTGTGGGATCATCGTCGCGATAGCCGTCCAGTTGCAGGAAACGGAAGAAAGAACGTACACCGCTCAGGATGCGACATTGCGAACGGGGATGAATACCGATGTCGTGAAGCGATGCGGCAAAGTGCTGTAGGTCTGACAGTTGCACGTCCTGCACCTGTTTGTCCTCCTGTTCCAGATAGTGGAGCAGCTTTTCGAGGTCGCGCAGGTAGGCGTCGAGGGTATTGGCAGAATAGCCTCGCTGTAGCTTCAGGTAGCGCTGATAGGCCTTTACCACATGATTTGCCTCTGTTTTCTTGTCCGTTTCCATTTTATTTCGTACCTTTGCAGGGTGCAAAGTTACGAAATATTTTTGAAATATGAAAATTCAGATTATTAATGGTCCTAATTTGAACCTCTTGGGCGTCCGCGAACCAGGCATTTATGGTTCTTCGTCGTTCGAACAATACCTGCCTCAGTTGCAGGCTCAGTATCCCGATGTTGAGATTGCCTACTACCAGAGCAATGTCGAGGGCGAGCTGATTAACAAGATGCAGGAGGTGGGCTTTTCCTTTGATGGCATTGTGCTGAATGCGGGAGCCTATACCCATACTTCTGTGGCACTCCACGACTGTATTCGTTCGCTGAAGTGTCCCGTTGTTGAGGTACATATCTCCAATGTCCATCAGCGAGAGGAGTTCCGACATCATTCGATGATTTCCGCAGCCTGCAAGGGCGTTATCTGTGGCTTTGGACTCGACAGCTATCGCCTGGCCATCGAAGCTTTGAAGGCATGACCCTCGACGATTACATCGCGCAGCATATCGACCCAGAGCCGGAGTATCTGTACCGGCTCTGGCGGGCTACCAACATCCATATGCTGCATGGACGAATGGCATCTGGCCACCTGCAGGGGCGCTTGCTGAAGATGCTGGTGACGATGATACGTCCCAAGAACATCCTCGAGGTAGGTACCTTCAGCGGCTATTCTGCTATCTGTCTGGCAGAGGGATTGGAGGAAGGGGGCATGGTCTACACCTTCGAAATCAACGACGAGCAGGAGGATTTTACGCGTCCTTGGATTGAAGGTTCGCCCGTCAGCGACAAGATCCGTTTTATCATTGGCGATGCCGTAACGGAAGCTCCCCGTCTGGGCGTGACGTTCGATATGGTCTTTATCGACGGGGATAAACGGACCTACCGTGAGACTTACGAAATGGCACTCTCTATTTTGCGTTCTGGAGGTTTTATTCTGGCAGACAATACGCTGTGGGACGGCCATGTGGTTGATGCTGCCTACGATCGAGACCCCCAGACGCGTGGCATTGAGACCTTCAATGACTATGTGCTCCGTGACCAGCGAGTGGAACGTGTGATATTGCCTTTACGTGACGGTTTGACCCTTATTCGAAAGCGTTAAGGCACAAAATTGCACGATTTTTACATATTTTAGGAGCAAAATGTTGTTGGTTTGCGCAAAAATGCGTACTTTTGCTTACAATTTGTAAACTAACAACGAATATACAATGGATAAAATTGATAATCTCGACAAAAAGATACTCAGTATCCTTTCGAAGAATGCACGTATTCCGTTCAAGGATGTAGCCGCAGAGTGTAATGTGTCGCGTGCGGCCATTCATCAGCGTGTTCAACACCTGATTGAGGGCGATGTCATTATGGGTAGTGGTTTCGACATCAATCCCAAGAGCCTTGGTTATTCAACCTGTACCTATGTGGGAATCACATTGGAGCGTGGCTCTATGTACAAGGACGTGGTAGAGTGTCTGCGTCATATTCCTGAAGTGGTGGAGTGTCACTTCACGACAGGCCCTTACACCATGCTGGTGAAGCTCTATGCCCGCGATAACGAGCAACTGATGCATCTGCTGAATGGTCGTCTGCAGGATATTCCTGGTGTGGTGGCTACTGAGACGCTCATCTCTTTGGAACAGAGCATTAAACGTGATATTCCAGTAAATTTAGACGAATAACAGCTGATGAACCATCGCTTTGACTGGCAGTCGCAGCTTGCGAAAGCCTATGCATCCTATCCGGAAGCTCCGAGAAAACCCATTATCGGTTTGACGGGAAACTTCAACGACCAGACCTGTATGCTCAAAGATGGCTATTACAAGTCGGTCTTACGGGCTGGTGGCATTCCTGTCATCATTCCTCCTCTTGCCGATACCGATGCCATCATCAACACCTTGGAGCATATCGACGGACTCCTATTGACAGGTGGTGCCGACTATAATCCACTGTATGCTGGCGAGGAACCCTCTCCGCGTTTGGGAGGTATCAATGCTGAGCGTGATCTGCCGGAATTGCTGATTACCCAGCTGGCCTACAACCGTCAGATTCCCATGTTGGGCATCTGCCGGGGAATCCAGACTTTGGCGATGGCGTTGGGTGGTCAGGTGAAGCAGGATATCAGCGATGTGGCCCAGATTCGTCATTCGCAGGATGCAGACCGTTCAGAGCCTACGCATACGGTGACAATAGAACCCGACTCCACCTTATTTAATATATATAAGGAGGAGAAGTTATATGTTAACTCTTTCCACCACCAGGCTGTCAGCGACGCAGGTGAACGCTTCCGTGTAATCGGACGTTCATCGGATGGCATCATTGAGGCAATGGAAAGTCGTGAATATAAGAGCATCCTGGGCGTACAGTGGCACCCCGAGTGCCTGCCCGCTGAAGATGGTTTACCCATCTTCTCCTGGCTGGTTCGCGAGGCTGCCCAATATCGCGAGGCTTGCAATCTGCACCAGCGCGTACTGTCCCTCGACACCCATTGCGACACACCGATGTTTTTTCCGCAGGGAGTAGACTTCGGCAGCCGTGACCCACGCATTTTGGTCGATCTTCACAAGATGTCGGAGGGCCATCAGGATGCAACCATTATGGTATGCTATCTTCCGCAACCCCAACAGGGAGAGGAGTTTACGTCGAAGGTGGACTTTGATGTGGCAGGTCCTACGGAATATGCTGACCTTATCTTCGACAAGATTGAGGCGATGGTTGAGAAAAATAAGCAGTTAGTCGGGATAGCTCGTACCCCTGCCGACCTCTATACGAATAAACAGCAGGGTCGCCATAGCATCATGCTTGGCATTGAGAATGGGCTTGCTCTCGATGGACAGCTGGAACGTTTGCAGCATTTTGCCCAGCGTGGCATCGTCTATATGACGCTGTGTCACAATGGCGATAACGATATTTGTGACTCTGCCCGTGGCATCAGCACGCATCAGGGCGTGAGCGCTTTTGGACGTCAGGTCATTGCTGAGATGAATCGTCTGGGTATCATGGTGGATTTGAGCCATGCCTCAGAGAAGAGTTTCTATGATGCGCTGGAACTTAGCGAACTGCCTATTGTGTGCAGCCATTCCAGTTGTCGTGCCCTCTGCGACCATCCGCGTAACCTGACTGATGAGCAGATGCGTGCTTTGGCGGCAAAGGGTGGTGTGATGCAGGTTACTATGTATAATGGTTTCCTCGTCAAGGATGGAGAAGCCACTGTGATGGATGGCTTACGTCATTTGGAACATGCCATTGAGGTGATGGGTATCGACCATGTGGGTATCGGTACCGACTTCGATGGTGATGGTGGCGTATGTGGTATCGCTAACGCTGCAGAATTGATTAATTTCACCCGTCACTTGCTGGCTCGTCAGTATAGCGAGCAGGAGATTGAGAAAATCTGGGGAGGTAACTTCCTGCGAGTGATGCGTCAGGTACAAAGTAAAAAGTAAAAGAGTAAAAAATGAAAGTAAAGATGATGAATATGGAAAAGAAGACAGGAGAAAGGCTTTTACCTTTTTACCTTTTTACTCTTTTACTTTTCCTTGCTGCTTGCGGCACGACTAAGAAAAGCCAGGTTGCTGAATCTGTAGTGACAGTAATGTTCAACGCAGATTCGGCTTATGCATTCTGTGCTGCACAATGTTCTTTTGGCCCTCGCACGATGAATAGCGAGGCCCACGAGCAGTGTGCCCAATGGATTCAACAGAAGTTCGAACAATACGGCTATCAGGTAAGCCTTCAAAAGGCTGACTTGAAAGGCTATGACGGCACTGTCCTCAAAAGCACGAATATCATCGCGCAGTCTCCCCTCGCCAGTCGGAGAGGGGAAGGGGGTGAGGCTGTCCTTATCTGTGCCCACTGGGATAGTCGTCCGTGGGCTGATAATGACCCCGATGAAGGTAATTGGCGCAAACCCGTGATGGCTGCCAACGATGGTGCTTCGGGTGTGGCTGTGATGCTCGAACTGGCCCGTATAATGCAACAACATGATTCTGCCCGTGTGGCAGTCGATTTCATCTGTTTCGACGCTGAAGACTGGGGCGTTCCCCAATGGAGCGACGAGGCTGGCGCTGATTCGTGGGCTTTGGGAGCCCAGTACTGGGCCGCCAATCCTGCTCCCTTGAATCCGAAAGACTACCAATATGGTATTCTCCTCGATATGGTGGGTGGTCAAGGCGCCAAATTCTATCGTGAGTACTACTCCATGCGCTATGCCCGTAACATCGTGGAGCGTGTTTGGCAGGCTGCCAACGCGGCAGGTTATGGTAGCATCTTCCCATACAAAGATGGTGGAGGCGTCACGGACGACCATCTTCCCGTCAACGAGAAGGCAGGCATCCCCTGCATCGACATCATCAATCACTATCCCGATTGCGAACAGAGTTCCTTCGGACCGACGTGGCATACCGTCAGCGATGATATGCAACACATTGACCGCAATACCCTGCAGGCTGTCGGACAGACGCTGGTTCAACTGATTTATTCTGAGTAACCGATGAGAAAGGCTCTGCTGGCAGGATTATTGTTCGTTGCGGCTGTTGCTATGGCGCAGAAGACGCGGAAGGAACAGGTGGATATGGACAGTCCTACCTTCGTTCCTACTGTCAAGGTTGGAAAAGTCTTCGAAAAAGGTGATAGCATCCAGTATATGGAGATGAACAATGTCTATGTCTTTCCGCCTGTAGTCTTTGAAAATAAGAAACAGGAAGGGGCTTATATGCGTTTGGTGAAGAATGTCAAGATAGTTTTGCCTATAGCCAAGGAGGCCAAGATGATTATGATGGAAACGGCCGAGTATCTGGAGACGTTGCCCAATGCGAAGGCGAAGGAAGAACACCTGGAACGTGTCGAAAAGAGCATCATGAAGGAGTACAAGCCCCGCATGAAAAAACTGACCTATTCACAGGGTAAGCTGCTGATTAAGTTAATCTATCGTGAGAGCCATTCCTCTGGTTATGAGCTCATCCAGGCCTTCCTCGGGCCTCTTCGTGCTGGCTTCTATCAGGCTTTTGCCTGGGCTTTTGGTGCCTCTTTGAAGAAGGAATATGATCCAGAGGGTGTCGACAGACTGACAGAACGTGTGGTCTTGATGGTTGAGGCGGGGCAATTGTAAGACACTATGCGCATCGTCCTTACTCTTCTCTTCTTCCTTGTTCCGTTTGTCGCGACTTTGTCGCAACAACCCCAACTCCCAGTAGGTGATTGGCAGGCTGCCTTCCTTTCTTGGCTTTCTGCTGACGAAGCCGTTGATGAATATGGCGAGGAGACCTTCGAACTCCTTTCCGATCTTGCTGAGCATCCGCTCAATCTCAACCAGACCTCTCGTTCCCAACTTGAACAGCTTCCTTTCCTCTCTGCCCAGCAGATAGAGGAGTTGGTTGCCTATACGGACCGTTATCGTCCCTTGCGTTCGCTGAGTGAATTGCAGATGATTGAGAGTTTGGATCGTGGAACCCGTAGTCTGCTGTCTTATTTTGTAGTGATTGGAGATACGCTCGTTCCCCATCAGACCATCAAGTCTGAGCTTTCAAACCTGTTTCGAAGAGGCCATGCTACGTTGGAGAGTTCTTTCCGTCAGCCTTTTTACAAACGAAAAGGCGACGACAGTAAATACCTTGGCTATCCGCAACGCCACGATTTGCGTCTTCAGTTTGCCTCCCGTGACCAGTTGAAGTTCGGCTTGACTGCCGCTCAAGATGCTGGGGAGCCCTTCTTCTCTAATCGAAATACCTTGGGGTATGACCATTACTCCTACTATTTTCAGCTCCGACGGATGGGACGGGTGGAAGAGCTGAACCTGGGTATGTATCGCGTACAGCTGGGCATGGGTTTGGTGATGAATTCTGCTTTCTATATGGGGAAACTCGCCTCCCTGCAGTCTTTAGGGCGCAGTACACATGCTTTGACAGCCTATACTTCCCGTTCTATGGCCGATTATCTGCAAGGTGCAGCAGCGACGGTTCGTTTGGCTTCCGACTGGCGACTGACAGCTTTTGCCTCCTGGCGTCCCATCGATGCTACGCTCAATTCCAATGGAACCGTGCGAACCCTTGATACGGACGGCTACCATCGTACGGAAGCGGAGATGAAAAAGAAAAATAATACCCATGAGACAGACTTGGGCTTTAGCCTTTCCTGGACGCCCTCCCGTCCCAATTTTTCCTCTCATATCTCCCTGAATGCTGTTTACACCAGCTTTAACCGTATTCTCGTTCCATATGTGGCTACTGCTTCGGGTTCCCAGGCGTACCGTCGATACTACCCTGAGGGCTCTTCGTTCTTCAATGCCTCACTGGACTATGGTTTGACCTCAGCTCGTTTTGCCTTTTCCGGTGAGACGGCTCTGAATCGTGAGGGAGCTTTGGCGACTATTCATACTGCCAGTCTCCGTGCTACAGATCAGGTCAGTCTGATGCTGCTTCACCGCTACTATGACAAACGCTATACCTCCTGCCATGCTCGTAGTTTCAGCGAGGGGAGTTCTACACAGAATGAACACGGCCTCTATTTGGGTGCCACATGGAAACCATCCCGCAAGTTCTTGCTCCAAGGCTATTTCGACTATGCCCATTTCCCCTTCCTCCGCTATTTGGTCAGTGCACCCAGCGATGCTATAGACGCCTTTCTCCTCGCGCGTACCTATTATAATATAGGGACCCTGGAGGCTCGTTACCGTTTCCGGATACGCCAACACGACGATGCCGATCATGTGCAAATCGTTAATCGCTATGAACACCGACCCCGTATCCGCTTCACCTGTCCTGTGATTTCGTCTGATGTGGCTGGGGCAACCTCCCTAACCTTACAGACTCAGGTGGATGGTGCTTGGCTGAGTAGTCGTGAACAAACCTCCCGAGGTGTGATGGTCAGTCAGCAGGCTTCCTTCCGTTATCGGAGCCTGCGCCTTCAGGGCTATTTTGGATGGTTCCGTTCCGACGACTACGACAGCCGCCTCTATCAGTACGAGCCTTCTGTGTTGCATGATTTCTCTTTCCCCGCTTTCTATGGTCATGGTATCCGTTATTCCTTCATGGCCCGTGCGGATTGGGGACGTCTGACGTTCTTAGCCAAAATCGGCACGACCGACTATTTCGACCGTGCCGTTATCTCCAGTGGTTTGCAGCAAATCAATGGCTCCTCCCAAACGGACTTGCTTCTTCAGGTCTTGCTTAAGGTCTTATAAATCTCTGCCACCTGTCCTGCTACGTCGCAACCCTCAAAGCGTTTGATGTATTCGCGGCTTTTGGCAATCCGTTGCTCCCGGTCGTAAGCCCCATGTAGTGACATCTGCAGTGCCTCGGCCATTTCTGTTGGATTGTCTGGGTCCACATAGCGGCAGTATGGGCCACCCGCCTCTTCTAAGCACGATCCCGTACAGGCAACCACAGGCAGACCGGCGGCAATGGCTTCAATAATAGGAATGCCAAAACCCTCATAGCGCGATGGGTAGGCGAAAACCTCTCCCATAGCATAGATTGCCGCTAAGTCGTCATCGGGTACTCCGCTGAGCAGATGGATTCGTTCGTCTTTCGGCAGTCCTTCGGCATAGTCTGTCTTTTTTCCTACAGCCACCAGATGGATGTCCTTGGGCAACAGATCCAGTGCCTCCGCCACCAGCTGCAGGTTTTTCCGTCGTTCGATGGTTCCTACGTTCAGCACATAGCGTGCAGGTAGTTCGTAGCGCTGTTTCACTTCTGCTTTCTTGCTGGCTGATATCTCTTTGGTAAACCTGGGCGAAAAGCTCTGGTAGATGACACTGATACGATCGGCATATTCTGCTCCGCCCAGTTCGATGATGTCCTGTCGGGTCCGTTCGCTGATGGCTATGATATGTGTGGCCTCGCGCAACGTTTGGCGGAACTTCCATTCGTAGATCTTGGTGTCTATCCAGTGGTAGTATTCGGGGTGACGTAAAAAAATGAGGTCGTGGATAGTAACTACACCAGGTATGCCTGCCTTTCGGAGTCCCATAGGTAATTCGCCAGACAATCCATGATACACATTGACTCCGTCGCGCTTCAGGTCTTTGACGATACCTTTTGATCGCCACCAGGCTTTCCGGATGGCTCCTGCTGTTCCCGACGGCAAAACCGTCGGATAACAAAAAGTGGCTCCTTCGATAATCTGTCCCCTCAGTGCATCCTTCCCCTCGTCAGGGGCATAGAGCCTCAGTTCCATCTCACTGTCGCCTCGTCGCAGCAGGTCGTTCACCAGCGTCCGTCCGTAGCTGCCCAGTCCAGTCCCGTTGCGCACTATCCGCTTTGCATCAACCCCAACTATCATATATACTCTTCTCCGTATTTCAACTGTACTTCGTTGACATACTTCCGCACCAAGGCTGACGAATCGCCCTTCTTGCAAATCAGCAGCACATTACCCTGTTCAGCCACAATATATCCGTCCAGTCCGTTGATGACTCCCAATTTGCCTTTGGGCAATTTGATCACGTTGTTGTGCGAGTCTTCGAGCAGCACTTCTGAATCTACGACAACATTGTCGTTGTCGACGGCACTCATGCATTCGTAGACGGCGTGCCAAGTACCGATATCAGCCCATCCGAAGTTACACTTCATGACGTATACCTGTTCGCTGTGTTCCAGGATGGCGTAGTCTATCGAGAGGTTAGGATAGCGCGGATAGTGCTTAGCGACGTATTCCAACTCGTCCTCGTAGGTGTAGTTGGGATGTTTTAGCAGATCAATCAGTACTGAAGGGAAGAGTTGGGTGAACGTGTCGTGCATCTTACGTGAGTTTGAAAGAAAGACACCCGTGTTCCAATAGAACTCGCCGCTTTCCATAAACATCTTGGCAAACTCGCGTTCCGGCTTTTCCGTAAACGACTTCACCTGATACACGTCGGGCTTGCAACTCAGGTCACCCATTTGAATATAACCATAACCAGGTTCTGGTCGTGTGGGTACAACTCCGATTGCCAGCAGTACATCATTATCTGATACGTAGCTCAAGCCCACCTCCATACATTTCAGGAAAGCCTCCTCGTTCATGACCAACTGGTCTGAAGGCGTCACGATGATGTTGGCATCCGGATTCTGGCGTTTGATTCGGATATGTGCCCAGGCCACGCTGGGTGCCGTATTGCGGTTGACGGGTTCCACCAAGATGTTGTGCTCGTCCAACTCGGGTACCTGTTCGCGTACCATCGGCAGATACTGCTTACACGTACATATAAATATATTCTCCTTGGGCACTACCTTGCAGAACCTGTCGAAGGTCTGTTGCAGTTGGGTACGTCCCGTGCCAAAGAAATCCAGGAATTGTTTCGGATAGTCTGCGCGACTGCAAGGCCATAGTCTGCGACCCTTGCCGCCTGCCAGAATGATGCAGTAGTTTTTGTTGCTTGGTTCCATTATATTAGAATAAGTTTATTTACGACGGCTAAGTTACGAATAATCTTTCATACCCGCAAATAATCATTCTTTTTTTAGGTTTTTATAACGACTATGGAAATTCGTCAAAAAATAATTCGGATTTTCTTTGGTTATTTGCTCGCTTATTTGTACCTTTGCACCCGCTTAAGCCCAGATGGCGGAATCGGTAGACGCGCTGGTCTCAAACACCAGTGGGGAAACCCATCCCGGTTCGAGCCCGGGTCTGGGTACAAGTAGGGCGGTCAACATGATCGCCCTATTTCTTGAGAAAGTAAGTAGGAGTTGTGAAACAAAAACCATGGTGAGCTCTCCTATATTTATAAATAAGGTGTAACCAAAAACTCATAAAAAGGCTGATAATCTTAAAAATTCAAAAAAATGTGGAAAAAATCCCTATTTAGGCACGTATGCCTAGAGAAAAAGCAATTTTTTTGCACAAAAATCAAAAAAAAGTCCGAAAATCCTTGCAGATTCGCGAATTAATGCCTATATTTGCACCCAAAAACGTGACTCCTGCTAGGTGGAACGACTGTGTGAGGTATGAACTGAACACTAAATATTATATAAAAATAACATATAAATAAGGTAAACTGAGAACAAAAATAGAGAACAAATAAATTCTTTTTTATTATTAATTTAATTTTAATCGTATGAACAAAAAAATTTTGAGTGCAATGCTTTCAGTAGCAATGTTATTTGCTGCCGGAAGTGCGTTCGTTTCTTGTAAGGACTACGATGACGACATCAAGAACTTGCAGGGACAGATCGACAATCTCAGCCAGGCGGTTAAGGACATTCAGGCTCAGATTCAGAAGGGCTATCTTCTGACTGATGTGTCGCCGATTACTGGAGGTATCAAGGTTACTCTGAGTGACGGCAGAAGCTGGGACATTGTGAATGGTAAGGACGGCGCTGCTGGTAAGGACGGTGACGTTTGGACTATCGGCGACGACGGTTTCTGGTACAAGAACGGTGCAGTTACTCCGTACAAGGCTATCGGTACCGACGGTAAGGACGGCCAGAACGGTAAGGACGGCGTCGACGGTAAGGACGGTAAGGATGGTGCCGACGGTAAGGACGGTAAGGACGGTAAGGACGGCGGCGCTGCTGGCGTTTACTACGTTCCCAATGCCGATGGTTACTTCTACCTGGTAGATCCTAACACCGGTACAACCACCAAGACCGATATTAAGTGGAGCAACTCTGAGGGTGTTGGCACTCCTGTTGTTAACGCATCTTGGGGCAACAATGTTCTGCTTCTGAGCGGTTTGGTTGATTCTAACGGTAACATTACTTCCGTTGAGATTCCTTTGACTGGAACTCTGAAGAGCTTGGTATTCATTCCTCACTTCTACCTCGATGGTATTGAGACGATTGATTATCCTTGGTTGGGCGACTCTACCCTCGTGAAGGATCCTTCTCTGCCCGCATATACTCAGACAACTCACCACAAGAAGAACATCAAGAATACTCCTTCGATGTTCAACTATCTGCCTGATAACCTGTCAGAGAATCCTAAGGCAACTACTCAGACCAGAAAGGCTTATATCTTTGGTCAGACTATTGGTGTAGACTATGAGATCAATCCTTCTAATGCTGTTCTGAGCTATGACCAGAACAAGCCTTCTTACAATGTGCTGGAGCCCAACGTAGTGTATGCTAACACACGTGCTGCTGCTAAGACTTTGAATGTGACTTCTCCGAAGACTTGGGGTCTCTATACTGAGGATGCTGATATTTTTGATATCAAGACCTCTCGTTCTACTGGTGTTCACGACGGTACGGGTAACTCTTCTGTTAACTATCTGCAGGTTGGTCTGAAGATTGAGAAGCCCAACTATCTGGAGCCCTATCCCACAAGTGGTGATATCAACGGTGGCTATCTGCCTGCTACTCTGGATGCTTCTTACACAATGCCTTGGGGTAAGGCTTGGTATGATTGGTATGTTAACGACGCAGGTACACACAAGGATACCGACAATACCGTTGCTCTGCAGCTCCACAATATTGACGGTGCCGATGTTACCTCTGACTATGCTCTGCTGTTGCCTTATCGCCTGACTCTTGAGGGTCTGATTTGGCAGACTAAAAAGCATGCTGAGTCTCCTATGTATAAGGAGCCCGCTTTTGGTCCTACTGGTAAAGTTACTGGTGATGAAAAGGGTTGGTACACCAATGAGCAAATCTTCGTTTGGGACTCTCCGAAGGAGGCTCTTGACAACGCTATTGGTGCAGCTCTCGAACTTCCCATTTACGACAGCTACATTGACCTGAAGGAGTACATTGGTATTCGTATCTTGAAGGAGGATGTTATCCGTCGTAGAATTAGCGGTACTAACTGGAATGCATGTGACCATGAGTCTAATGTTCTTGATCCTCTGGGTGTGAAGAAGTACTATGGTGACGAGGAATTCTACGGACTCCACTATGAGTTCCAGCTCGTTGACTATGAGACTGACACCAACGTAACTCATGACTCTCGTTATGCTACCTTCACCGATACTGATGTTGAAGCTGCTAAGAATGAGAGCATTAGCTACACCGGTCGTGTTCGCGCTCTGACTGTTAATGAGATTGCTGAGACTGAGGCTGAGACATGGGGCAGCAAGACTGCTATTGACCGTGAGCCTCTGGTACGTGTAATGGTTAAGAATGCTGATGGTGATGTATTGCTTGATGGTTATATCCTGATTCACATTACCAACACCAACGACAACCTGCAGATTAAGACTTATAAGTTCGATACTCAGACTACTGACATCTGTAATGGTCTTGTTTATACCACCAACTGGGCTCAGTTCTCAAGACTGATTCTCGAGCAGGGTATGGGCCAGTATCAGAAGAACAAGTTCGACTACTTCTACTGGGCTGACTGTATCGCTAAGGGCGGTGCTGTGGCTGCTGCTGATGCTCCATTCGTAACCGCTAATGCTCTTGAGTTGCCTTCTTATGATGGTCACAAGACTTATTCAATGCGTATCTTCAACTTCGGTAGCGACATCTATGGTAACACTGGTGAACCTACTCTGAAGGGTAACAACAATGATAAGGAAGAGACCTCTAATGCATTTGAGGATAAGGCTCTTGGTGTTGTTCGCTACTATCCGAATGCTGATGGTCAGACCAACCACAAGTTCGACTGGTATCTGACAGCTGACGAGGTTGAATACCTGACTCATGGTAAGGCTGCTGGTGAGGAAGTTACTGTTACTCGTTGGATCCGCTTCAAGGCTAAGACCTATGAGGAGGCTAACAAGAACATTCCTGACGGAATCGTTAAGTACACTCAGGATGATTACAATGCAGAGTGGCCCTTCGTATGGGTTAAGCTGACTGTAACTCTGAAGCGTGCTGCTGGTAAGGTTGCTGAGTTCGATCAGAAGATTCCTAACTTCTGGTACAACTGGAAGACTGGTTCAGATGATGGTTGGAGCGGCTACCTCGTTGATATCGAGGCTCCACGTGATGGTTTCACTATCAAGGACAACAACTGGTTCGGTACTATTTCTCACACCTTGTTCACCAATGTTCCTAAGGATATCGCTAAGGGCTGGTACTACTTCGCTCCTAAGACTTACGAAATCAAGGGTCTGAGTGGTCACGAGTATGTCATCACCACCCAGCGTTCTGGTAAGATTGGTACCAACTTGTCTGATGCAAGTGCTACTCCTAGCGCAGCTGACCCGTTGTGGGATAACATGTTCAACCGTTATATCCAGACTGGTAACACCTTCGTGAAGACTCCTGGTACTGCTGCACTGTCTGCAGAGTATGTAGCTACTGTTAAGCCTGCTGAGGGTTACAAGTGGGGTGAGGCTACTTTGAAGGCCGATATGGAGAAGTATGCTATCAACAGCAATGCCGGTGTATTCACCAATAACATTCTGTATGCTTACGATAAGACCACTAAGAAGTACACTCAGATTGCTAAGATTGTCGAGCAGCAGTACACTAAGGGTGCCGCTAACACTGACAATGCAGGTGAGATTCAGCTCTTCCACTGGCTGACCGCTGAGGATGGCCTGATTGGTAGTGCTACTCAGACTGCATTCGAGAACTGGGTATGCTATGATGTACTGAACGCTATTGGCTACAAGGTTGGCAATGCTAACATCAATGAGGAACTCCGCAGCTGGCTCGGCTTCATCGGACAGCAGTGCAATGACGATGTTGCTTACTACGTAGGTCAGAAGCAGTATGACGACGACAATGTTGCTACTGTGATGAACTCTTGGAAGCGTCCTATCAACTTGCCGAACAACAATCCTGATGATGCTCTCGATGCTAAGACTAACGAGAATACTGTATACATCGTCGACAACCTGAAGATGTTTGACTGGCGTGGTGATAAGCCTGCTACTGATGGTTACATGTATGACAACCACTACTGGTTCTGGGCATACTACAACATCAAGGGTATTGCTATCAACCTCGATGGTTCTAAGGTTAAGGTTGACCTGAACGATGGTAATGGCTTCGTTGCTCTGAACACCGTAACATCTAAGCTCCGCCTGCGTGGCTTGAATGCTGGTACTGTTTCTACGATTGCTCCTGCTAACACCGCTCGTACGCTGTTCGGCAAGCTGTCTGGTGCAACATACTGGGATTATGAGCCTTACAACCTGATCCAGTACAACCGTGCTGATAAGGAGAAGAACATTGAGCAGGTACTCGGTATCTATCCTGTGAACAACGCTAACAAGGCTCAGTTCGGTGGATTCTACTATGAGAACGATGCTTTGACACTGACCAAGTTCACCTTGAAGTTCCCGGTTGCTATTCGTTACGAGTGGGGTTGGGTATTCGACAGCGAGCTGACTTGGAAGGTTGATACAACTCATGGTAATAACTAATCGACAGATTTTTGAATAAGATATCAAATATCTAAAGCTCTAACAGGAGAGTGCGTCTCGCAGAGAGCGGACGCACTCTCTTTTTCTTTCAAAACAACAATTACAATGAAAAAGATAGGTTTTTTATTTCTTGCAATGGCCACTATTTTGGTGGTATCTTCCTGTTCAAACAAGAAATCGCAGACACGCGAAGAACAGATTGAAGAGTTCCGTGGCATGTTGACTGCTTCTGATACCACTCAGATGCTTCAGTTGTGTGACAATGCGATGGAGTTGCTGAAAGGTAAGAAGATTGACGAAGTGATAGCATCATTGTATGAATATAATGATAGTACGCAAGAATTGACTCCACTGTCAGATGAGTTGAAAGGTCGTCTGCAGCGTCAGTTCAATCGATTCCCTGTGCTTAACTACGAACGGAAATATTACTCTTTCATGCTTGAAGGCTGTAATGACGTCAAGTATGAGATAACTTTTGCTACTGCCGAACAGACCGGCGGTGCTCCTGCTACTACCATGTTTATGTTTAATCCTGTGAAAGTGGATGATCAGTGGAAACTCTGTGTCAAGACGCAGGATAAGGCCATAGACGAGGATAAGCAACTGGAAATGCATAAAGATTTGTAACCCCATATTTTATTGTTTTATGAAGAAGATACTACTATTCCTGATGACGCTGTTGTCCCTCCAAGGACAGGCTCAGTTAACGAAGGAGGTTACTTTTGACTTTCAGAAACCCACGAAATTGACGCCTCCTGTAACACCAGCAGTTGGAAATGGTAATTATGTCATCATTTCCAATTATACTTTCACCGATACCCAAGAGAAACAGATCATGCTTTCTTTTGAAATGAATAACATGTACGGTATCGCTGAGTTGTATACGAGGGAAATACCAGGTATCCCAACTCAATATTACGTAGGTTTTTCTTCCAATGCCAAATTGAAGATTGCCGGTAAGTTGGGCGCTATGATTACCAAAATCATATTTACGGGTTCACAGAAAGAGTTGAAGGTCAATGAGGGAACCTTTGATTTTGAATCAAACACCTGGACAGCCGCGTCGGAGAGTGGTTCTTCTGCCGTGTTATTCTCTAATCCTTCTACTGCTGAACCTCAGATTATGTCGGTTACCGTATATTATACCACTACATCAGAGGTTCTGGAGCCTTCGAAGGCGGAGATTATCGATGCAAACGGAGCATCTGCCAAGACTTATTCTGCAACTGCCACTGAGGTGTTACAGGTACCCTCGTTTAAGTCGCTCGATTTGACATTCCCCTATGATGTTTCTCCGCTGGACCTGGCAGCAATCACCATGAAAGATGCCAAGGGCAATGCGGTAGAGATCGTTCCTACTTGTTCAGAGAAGGTGCTGTCTATTGCTGCCAAGACTCCAATTGTAGAGGATGGTGATTATAGCATTACTGTGCCAGCTCGAAGCGTAAAGAGCAACGTGGATGGTGAAGAATGGCAGAACAAGGCATTGCCTGTATATCAGTTTAAGGTTCGTAAGATCCGTGATAACTTCCTTCCTACAGCAGTAAATCCTGAAGAGGGTGAGGTGAAATCATTGCCTCAAACGATTAAACTTACTTTTGGCAAGGATGTCCGTGTGGTTACTGACGATGCCAAGCGTGTGAAGATGTACAAGAATGGCGAGACCATGTATAACGTCACACTGAGCATAGACAAGTTGAATAAGAATGTGGTGTCATTGACAAACGACCATGGTGCTCTTGATAACAGTGTGGCCAACTTAGGCGAATGGACCATCGTCATTCCCGATAGTCTTATTCATACAAACTTTGTTCCCTTCCAGGATGGTTCGTTGGATCCTGACGACTATTGGAATCCAGCCATTACGCTGAAGTGGAAGATGGTGGATCCTTTGTATGACAAGCGAGTCGAGGCAACCAATTTGCAGGCTAAGGCAGCAGAACTGTTTGCATTGATTGGCCAGGTGGGTTATCCTAAGGCTGATGATGCTACCAATCCTTTGGCAGCAGTAAAAGACAAGGAACTCGCAACTACGTTGGAGGGTCTTGATGCAGACATTGCCAGTCTCAATGCAGCTATCAAAGCGTTCTATGACTGTACAGCCATTACACTGCCTGCTAAGGAGAAGTGGTATACTATTGCCAGCGTGAACAAGGATAAGGCTGAGCTTCCTCTGTCTTTCGCTGACGGTGGAGTGACTATCGGTGGTACCCCCACTGCTTTCCAAATTGAGGATATTACTGACGAGGGCATAGCAGTGCTGCGTCTGAAAGTGGCTAAGGATGAAGAGGGTAATGATGTCTATAATTATCTGCATGTTCTTATTGCAGAGAATTTATATACAGGTATGTCAACTTCCAATGTCTTGAACAAGAAGAATTATTTGACTAACCTCACCTTGGGTAAGATGTTACTACCTGTTCCTGCAGAAGGTCCCGCTCCTGACCAGAGCGTCGTTGCTGGTCTGATAACCATCAAGGGCCCGATGGGTAATCTTGATGCGACAGGTGCGGCAGTAGATCCTACTTATGCCTTGGTGAAACATGGTGAAACACCTGCTGTAGCCACAGATCCGGCTAAGAATACACTGCTCTTTGAGAGTGACTTCACACATGCTTTCCGCTTTGTAGAGACTGATGAACCACAGATTAAGCCTGTTGTTCCGCCAGTAACTCCTACTTTCGAACTCTCAGCGGTGGATATGACTACTCACACCATGACACTGACTATAGGTGTAGTGGCCAGTGCTAAGCTGAGTGATGCGACGAAGGTAAAGGTAAAGCAGGGAGATGTGGATGTCACTGCCAAGATTACTTCCGAGAAGCTCATTGAGGCTGTTGAGGGTACACAGACTCAGTTCACCATCCATGTGGATGGCCTGGAAGCAGGTGTTTATTCCCTGTTCATTGAGAAGGGTACATTTACCTATGAGCAGGATAATGTGAATGAGAGTGACGTCACGCTGTCGTTCGAGGTTCCTGCACCCAGCTTTACCAAGAATTTTGAATTCTATGGTTGGCCTTTAGTATCGGGTGATACTCCCCTTTATGACACAGTACTGAATAATATCTTTGTATACATCCGTAAGGGTCAGGTCTACCAGGATATGTGTATAGATCCGAGCAAGACCATCACGCTTATTGATGGTTGGAACGACGATATTATGTATCGTGACGGTAAACTGGAATTATATCCGGACTTTGCCCTGCCTGAGGAATATGGTGGAGCCGATCCTAATTTGAAGGCCTACATCATTCGTTGGAATCCTGCGATTGAGCCTGGTGAATTCGATAATAAGCCATTCCTCGCCCGTGTAGTCTTCCCCGAGGCTAGTTTCGGTAATGAGACGTATGGCCGTTGGTTGGCTGGTGAAGATGTGAAAGAGTCTGATTGTATTGTGAATGGTCGTATCAGTATGACATTCAAGATTGACAATCAAGCAGCTACAGATATCAAGAATGTTCCTGTTAACGATACTCAGGAGCAGATGATCTTCGACTTGCAGGGTCGCCGTGTTGCTGCAATGACCAACAAAGGCATATACATCATCAACGGCAAGAAGGTGGTAAAGAAGTAATAAAGAGTATAACTATGTGGGTGGCGATGCTTAAGGTGTCGCCACCTATTTATATCAATAGGTATGATCATGACGAAACAGAAAAGTTGCCGTAGGGCATGGTTATTGTTGGCTGGATGTCTGTTGGCTATGGGTATGACTGGCTGTAAGGATAAGGGACGTATTGTGGAACCTAAGGAAGGTCCTGCACATCTGGTCATTCCACAACCTGTATGGGAGTTGGGATTGGTGAGCCTGGAAGAGGGCATGATACAGCGCGATGTGTTGATGATTAACGATGGTAGTGAGCCTTTGGTAATCGATAGCATAGAGCCATTCTGCAGTTGTATCCGTGCAGAATATCCTGAGCGTCCCATTCGTCCAGGACATGGCGGACGTCTGAAAGTGTTTCTGAATATAGGTGCGGTTCCTTCTGGTGACTTTGTCCGCTCTGTGATGGTTCATAGCAATGGCGGTTCCATCGAGGTGGAACTAACAGGAACGAGGGAGTAATTTCGCTCTTCTCCAATAAGAAATAACGAGGGGCTGCTCATCGATTGAGCAGCCCCTCGTTTGTTTTATGAACTGTGAATGATTATTCAGCAATCATGATAGATACACGGTTCTTGTCGTTCTCTTCGAACGGCTGCTCGTGTGCACCCTTAGAGTCGTAGGTGATGCGCTCTGCAGCGATTTCATACTTCTCGATAAGTTCCTTCACTACGATGTCAGCACGCTGCTTAGCCAGACGGTCGTTGATCTTGTCGTTACCAGTACCAGCGTCAGCATAACCTACTACGTTCACCTTTGCATTGGGATACTTCTTCAGGTATGCAGCAACGTCGGCAATCTTGTCAACCTCGGTATCCTGAATGTCGTACTTGTTGATGATGAAGAATACATCGCGGCGGATGGGCTCAATCTTAACGGGTTTGGGCTCCTCGATGGTCACATACTTGTAGATAGTATCGTAAACAATCACGTCGCGGTAAACCTCATGAGACTCCTCACGATAGGTCTTACCCAGGTTGATGCGCAGACCAACAAGTGCATTCACGTACTTGTCGATGTTGTCACCATACTTAGAGTTGTACTTGTCGCTCAGACCATTGGCGTTACCCTCGAACAACAGGTTCACAGCGTCGCTCAGACGGAACATAGCCTGCAGACCTACGCGGCCATAAGGACGAATCTCCTTGTCATCCCACAGATACTGCATGTTATAGCCCTGAGCAGCCAGTGCCTTAGCCTCGTCGTTGTCGAACTCATAGTTTGCACCACCACCAACGAAGAGTGACAGGTTGAACAGACGCTTGGGGTTCCAGCCAGCAACCAGGTTAGACAGGTTGAAGGTCAGGTCGAGACCACCAGCAATATACTTCCACTTGAAATTCATGATCTCACGGTTGTCGAAACCACCCTTAGACTGCCAGCCGTTGAATGCCAGACGGGCACCAACAACCTTTGAGAACTGGTAGCCGATACCCAGCTGTACGTTGGGTGACAGCAGATCCTTGAACTTGGCTTCACCGATGGTCCACTGAGCACCACCCTGCAAATCAAGATACCAGTAAGGCTTGAACAGCGTGTTTACATCCACGTGATCTAACTCCTGCACGGTGCGCTGGTCGATACGGTCAACGACCTTCTCCTGGCGCTGTGCCATAGCATTCATACCTACTAAGGCAAGAATAGCTACTAAAATTACTTTCTTCATTTTCATAATTACTTAATATTAAGTTGAATACATTGAATACTAGCTGTTTAGGGTGCGAAGTTACGAATTATTTTGCAATTATGCAACATTTTTCCTAAAAAATTGCAAAAATACATAAAAATAATAATTTTTGGCGGGTAAAGAGTGTACTATTATTGCATTTTTTATACAATTGTTTGGTATATTTCCCTTTTTTAGCTACCTTTGCACGCTCGTCAAACTTATATTCTTAATAGTGATGCAGATGAAAAGATACTATATGGTTTTATTGTGGATACTGACAAGTATCTCAATACTGGCCGTTCCTGCCAAGCGCAACGTGACAGGAGCGATTACATTGAGTGACGGAACCATTGTCAATGCCCGTCTGGTTGGTGACGAATATGGTCACTTTTGGATGGCAGACAACGGCAAGTCTTATCAACAAATCGACGGCCATGATTATTTCACGGAGGTGGATGCCGAGGCTGTGAAACAGCACGCGAAGACTCGCCGTGCTGCAGCCAATGCGCGCCGTGCCCAGCGGTTGCAAAGCCGTCGCATCGGTGAAGTAGGTTCCTATTTCGGACAGAAAAAGGGCCTGGTCATCTTGGTTAATTTCTCGAATGTCTCGTTCCAGGCCAGCAACGACAGTGCCCTTTACGTACGCATTGCCAATGAGCAGAATTTTAATGAGGGTAATTTCGTGGGGTCTATGTATGACTACTTCAATGCCCAAAGCGAAGGCCAGTTTCAGCTGACCTTCGATATCGTGGGACCAGTTACCGTGTCTAAAACGCAATCTTATTATGGTAGTAACGATTTCCAAGGTAATGACAAGCACCCGGCAGAAATGGCCCATGAGGCTGTCGAGTTGGTGAAAGACCAGGTGGAGAACTGGAGCCAGTACGACTGGGACGGTGACGGCTATGTAGATCAGGTATATTTCGTCTATGCCGGTAAAGGCGAGGCTGACGGTGGCGCTACCAATACCATCTGGCCTCATGCCTGGTCTTTGTCAGATAGTGGAGAGGGAATGGTGACCGTCGGCAATGGTCTGAAGGTCAACACCTATGCCTGTGGCAGTGAGCTGATGGCTAATGGACAGATTGAGGGTATTGGTACCATGTGTCATGAATTCAGTCACTGCTTGGGCTATCCCGACTTTTATGATATCGACTATTCTGGTGGTCAGGGAATGGATAACTGGGACTTGATGAGTGGTGGTTCGTATAACGGCTATGGTTTCCGCCCGGCAGGTTATACCAGCTATGAGCGCTGGATGGCAGGCTGGAAGCTGCCTATAGAACTGAACAAAGGCAAGGCGAAAGTAGAAAACATGAAAGGCTTGCAGGATGGCGGCGAATTCTATGTGATGTACAACGACGGACATCGCGATGAGTATTTCTTGTTGGAAAACCGCACATTGTCTGGGTGGGACCAGAGCCTGCCTGGCAGTGGCCTGCTCATTATTCATGTGGATTATAATGCCTATATTTGGTCGATGAACCAGCCCAACGATGATCCCAACCATCAGCGAATGACTTGGATACCTTCTGACGGCAGTTATAACTTCACGGGTTATGGCGCTAACCGCTATCCCACTCAGCTTGGTAACGACATCTATCCTAATATGAATGGCAATGACACTTTTTTTGATACGTCCAGTCCTGCTGCAGAGCTTTATAATAAGAATTTGGATGGCATGAAGTTGTTGCACAAAGGTGTCAAGAACATCGTCAAGAATGCGGATGGCACCATTTCGTTCGATTTCTTGGGTACCAGCACCGTCATGACACCAGAATTCTCACCTAAGGGTGGCGTGTATGTCGAACCTCAGACTGTCAGCATCACATGTGCTACTGAAGGTGCAACCATCTATTATACGATGGACGGCAGCGATCCTACCACAGCCAGCACGGTATATACCGAACCACTGACTATTGGCACTAATGTGACCATCAAGGCAATGGCTGTCTCAGCAGATGATGAGAGTTGGGTGGGAGAGGCAAAGTATCGCTTCGCCAGTGTGACACCTACCGATCTTTCAGTTGACTATGTTTGGAAGGAAGATTTCACGGGTGCTGCAGCAAATTTCCCTGTTGAGGATGTCGTCAATGAAAATGCATGTTATTCGGGTGATGGAGGCGAATATGCTGTCATCTATAACGAGAAGTTGGCAGGTGGAACGGCTCCTGAGGTGTTGGTTCCCAATAAGAGTCGCAACGTCAACTCGCTGACAGCAAATATTGCCATAGGCATGGTTTCCGGTGAATGCAAGCTTTCGTTCAAGAGTAACAAATCGCTGACGGTTACTTCTGAGACAGAGGGTGTCTGCATCACTTCTGACAGTCATTCCGGAAAGACCTATAATTATATAGTGAATGTTCCCGATAACACGTCGACACTGCAACTGACGTTCGCCAATGAAACATCTCAGAATGCCCGTCTGGACGATATCGTGCTGATGAAACCCGAGAAGCACAGTCCTGATTTGTCATTCCCCGTATCGACGACGATGGTCCGGCCCGAGTTGTTTGGCCCGGGTTATGAACTGCCCGTATTGAACAATCCTTACAATTTGCCCGTTGTCTATTCGTCGAGCAAGACAGAGATTGCCACCATCGATGAATCGACAGGTGTTATCACGTTGACTGGTGTCGAGGGCGTTACAGAGATTATGGCTGTCTTTAAAGGTAATGATGAGTATGCTGCAGGAAAAGCCTCCTATACGCTGAAAGTCGGACGCTACAAGGCGTTGTTGAGTTTTGAAGAGACCAGTTTCTCTGCTGTTGCAAAAGATCCTGTTTTCAAGTCTCCAACGCTGAACAACCAATTTGACGTGCCAGTGGTTTACGAAAGCAGTAATCCCGAAGTGGCAGCAGTAGACCCCGAAACAGGTGCTGTCACCATTGGCAAGTCGGGTTCCGCCATGATCAGTGCTGTCTTTGACGGCAATGAGATGTATGCTCCTGATGTCGCTTCTTATGAGGTGATTGTCGAGAAGGCGGTTCCTGAACTGTGGTTTAAGGAATCTGACATACAGGTGATGCTCAGCGTCAAGACGTTCCAAATCCCCGAAATGCACAATCCAAACCAGTTGCCTCTTGTCTATTGGTCTGGCGACGAGACGATGGCAACTGTTGATGAGCAAGGCGTTGTCACGCTGGGCGACAAAGCTGGTGATGTGACTATTACTGCTTTCTTTGGTGGTGATGACTACTACGACCGCTGTATGACATTCCTTAATGTTTACGTGGCCCAGGATACAGGCATCTCAACACTGACTGGCGAAACGTCTAAAGATGGCAAATGGTACACCATTCAGGGTGTCCGCGTCGACAAACCCGCCAAGGGTCTCTACATTTACAAAGGACGTACCATTGTAGTGAAGTAGTGGGGCTCGTAGTCCGACGCCTTCGGACTGCGAGTCCGAGGCCGTCGGACTGGGAGTCCGAAGCCGTCGGACTGAGAGCGTCAGCCCGTGTTGGTGAAACGGATAAAAAGACAGGAGGCTGTTCCCATCGGAACAGCCTCCTTTTATGAATCAGTAATCTGTGGATTACTTCAGCTTCTTGTAACCATAAACGGCACGGTCGCCCAACTGCTCCTCGATACGGATGAGCTGGTTGTACTTGGCCATACGGTCGGTACGAGAGAGTGAACCAGTCTTGATCTGACCACTGTTGGTAGCAACGGCGATGTCAGCAATGGTGGTGTCCTCAGTCTCACCAGAACGGTGGCTGGTAACGGTGGTGTAACCATGACGGTGAGCCATCTCGATAGCGTCGAGAGTCTCTGACAGCGAACCGATCTGGTTCACCTTGATCAGAATGCTGTTGGCAGCACCCATCTTGATACCCTTCTCCAGGAACTTCACGTTGGTTACGAACAGGTCGTCACCAACCAGCTGGCAGCGGTCGCCGATACGCTCGGTGAGCTTCACCCAGTTGTCCCAGTCGTTCTCGTCGAGACCGTCCTCGATAGAGTCGATAGGATACTTCGTGATGAGCTGCTCCAGATAGTCAATCTGCTCAGCGGCAGAGAGCTTCTTGCCGTTGGGATCCTTCTTCTTGCCGTTCTTCAGCTGACGGTAGTCGTAGAACCACTCGCCGTTCTCCTGTACTGCGAACTCAGAAGCAGCGCAGTCCATAGCAATCTTCACGTCCTTGCCTGGCTCGTAACCAGCAGCCTTGATGGCAGCAATGATGGTGTCGAGAGCGTCCTCGATACCGTCGAAGTTGGGAGCGAAACCACCCTCATCACCTACAGCGGTAGAGAGACCACGGGCCTTCAGCAGCTTGGCGAGGTTGTGGAACACCTCAGCACCCATGCGGATACCTTCCTTCTCAGAGGTAGCGCCAACGGGACGAATCATGAACTCCTGGAAAGCGATGGGGGCGTCAGAGTGAGCACCACCATTCACAATGTTCATCATGGGAACGGGGAGTACGTAGGTGTTAGTACCACCGATATAGCGGTAGAGAGGAATCTGCAGGTAGTTAGCAGCAGTGTGTGCAACAGCCAGCGATACGCCGAGGATGGCGTTGGCACCGAGGTTCTTCTTGGTGGGAGTACCATCGAGTTCCAGCATCTTAGCGTCGATAGCACGCTGATCCAGTACGCTCATACCGATGAGGGCGGGAGCAATCTTCTCGTTAACGTTCTTGACAGCCTGCTCTACACCCTTACCGAGGTAGCGGTTCTTGTCACCGTCGCGAAGCTCAAGGGCCTCGTTCTCACCCGTAGAAGCACCAGAGGGAACGCTGGCACGACCCATGTCGCCAGTCTCCAGAGTTACTTCAACCTCTACTGTAGGATTACCACGTGAATCCAGAATCTCTCTTGCGTGAATTTGTTCAATAATCATAACCTTACTATTGTTTAAAAATGAATATGTTGTTATCTTTCGGAGTGCAAAGATACGCAGAATAATTGAGAATTGAGAATCGAAAAATGAATTTTTTGCGCCTTTAACCTTATTTATTATTAAGTGTCACATGGAGTTTGCAAATTTTGTGTATCTTCGCAGTCGAAAATGGAACATCTGCATCTGTTAGACAGTCATTTAGAGGCTCCAGAACGGTTTACTTATCCGTTCTGCTACGAGCCGCACCCCTTGTGCCAGTTGGCAGCCAAGGAAGTGCAGGCGTATATTGCTGCTCACCCCGAGATTCGCGAAGATGCCGATCAGGGGAAGATGTTTGGAGTCTTGGTCGTAGAGCAAGACATCCTAGGAAGTCCTAGGAATCCTAGGAAATCCTATGGTTTCCTGACCGCTTACAGCGGCTTGCTGGCAGGAAGGAACGACTGGGAATACTTTGTGCCGCCCGTGTACGACGCCCAACAGCCCGATGGACACTTTAAGACTACCGAGCGCGAGATTTCCAGGATGGCTAAAGAATCCGGAAAATCCGGAATTTCCGGACTTTATGGAGATTCCAAGCAGCTCTCGCAGGAGCTGCAGACGTGGCTGTTTCATCAGTACCAGCTGCTGAATGCCCGTGGTGAGGTGAAGGACCTCGTCGACATCTGGCAGGAGTATTATAACCGCCCTAAGTTATTGCAGAAATATCCGCTGCCCCCTGGTGGCACAGGCGACTGCTGTGCTCCGAAACTACTGCAATATGCCTATCAGCAGGGACTGAACCCCCTGTGTATGGCTGAGTTCTGGTGGGGAGCTACCACAAAGACCGAGTTGCGTCATCATCTGAATTACTATCCTGCTTGTCGTGGCAAGTGCAAGCCCATTCTGACGTGGATGCTGCAGGGACTGGACGTAGACCCCGATCCGGAACTGCTTGGCCTTCAGCAGATGGAGCTGCCCGTCGTCTATGAGGACGATTGGCTGGTGGTGGTCAACAAACCTTCTGGCCTGCTGTCTGTGCCAGGCCGTATAGGGCAGTATAGTGTGGAAACCATCATGCAGGAACGCTATCCGGGCAGCTTTGTGGCCCATCGGCTTGATATGGGAACCAGCGGACTGCTCATTGCAGCCAAGACACAGGAGGTGTATCGCGCCCTGCAGGAGCAGTTCGTGAAACATCAGGTAAAGAAAAAGTACCTGGCCGTCCTAGAACCTAATAAGCCTAACACCCCTACCAACCCTACCCATTCTGGTCGCATCTCGCTGCCCCTGAGGCCTGACCCCATGAACCGCCCCCGACAGCTGGTCGATTTGGAACATGGCAAGCGGGCCGTTACCGACTACGAATTCCTGTCGGATTGCCTGGTGGCGCTGTGGCCCCAGACGGGACGCACGCATCAGTTGCGCATCCATTGTGCTCATCCTGACGGGTTGGGGCGTCCCATCGTTGGTGATGAACTCTATGGAAAGCGACAAAAGGGCCAGCGGCTGATGCTTCATGCTGCTGAACTCTGGTTCCGACACCCTGTAGCCCAACAGGAAATGCACCTGTCTGCTTCTACCGACTTTCTTTTATAATTCCCGTATTTTCTTTCATTTCTGCACGCATTCATCATTCCTTTATTTATAAATAATGTGTAGGAATGTGTTTTTTTTTGCGATTTATTTGGCTGTTTCATAGTTTTTCCCTACCTTTGCACGATAAAGGACAAAATTTATTAAAAAAAACTATAAGTTAAACTAATTATTTTTGCGACATGAGAATTAAGAATTTTACTCTCTTGACACTGGCATTGTTACTGATGTCAGTCGTTGCGTTTGCGCAGAAACCTAGTGCAACCCAGCGTGTGCTCACGCCGAAGCAGCAAGCTCTTCAGGCGATGCGTACTGGAAGGTTGACCCAGGAAAATGCTAGCGCATTCAAGTTTGCGAAGCCTGCTCTTCCGCAGAACATGCAGAAGGCTAAGGCTAACAAACCAGTATTACCTGTTGCTTTGCAGGCTCCTGCAAAGACTAGCCCAAAGTTTGCAGCACAGCAAGCTTATGCTAAGTCTAAGTCTAATAGGACTAACAGAACCAGTGGTTTGGTGACATTGCCCGATGGCGCTTCGGTTACACCATATTATACTACTGGTGGAAAGTTCTATGTGAACAGCAGTAGTGGGTGGCTGGATTATACTTCTAAGATTCCCACAGTTAATATTGCTTTTGTAGGCAATGATGTCTATATTCAGAATCTGGCTTATTGGTTTAATACTGCATGGGTTAAAGGTTCTTTGTCTGACAACACCATTACCTTCCCCAGTGGACAGTTTGTGGGAGAGGACGAGTATGGCGCTGAGTATTTGATTGCTATTGATAGTCAAACAAGTGAATTTAAAGATGCATTCACATTTACTTATGATGCTGATGCTGGTACGTTGACGTGCGCCGACCTTATTGCTGAGAGTGCTTCAGCTACTGAGGTTCAGGTGTACTGCTATTGGGATGCTCCTGTGTTCAGTTTGGGAGCTCCAGAAAAACCTGAAACCGTTACTCCTCCCGCAGGATTGACTACTGAAACTTGGACTGTTGGCAGATATTTCTACAATGGTGAAGATGAGATTCCAGAAGAGAAAGTCCTCAAGGTTGGTTTCGACGGTAATGACGTCTATGTTTATGGATTTAGCTACAATACAGTCACTGAGGGTGGTTGGATTAAGGGAACCTTAAGTGCCGATGGTAAGAGCATTTCGTTTGCTTCTGATCAGTATTATGGCTATGACGATGACTTAAATGACTATTACTTTGTTGGCTATGACTGGGAAGCTGGATCTCTGGTCTCTGCAGTTGTGGTAGCTTATGACGCAGAGGCTGGCACAATGACTTGGCCAGAGAATATTTATATTTATGAGTGCGCAAGTTTGAATTACGACTGGTATGGCTTCTTCTATTGGATTCCTGCTATGGTGAAGGGCACTGCTCCCGATCCACTCGCTGCTCCTGACATTGTCACCACTGAGTGGCTCTTCAAATCTCAGAGCATAAGTGAAGACCAGGAAACTGGTGAATATGTTCTCTCAGACTACAACCTGCACGTAAATGTTGGCATTGCTGGTACTGATGTCTTTGTACAGGGTATCTCAGAAGACCTGCCAGATGCTTGGATTAAGGGTACTTTGGATCCCAAGACCAACAAGGTGACCTTCCCCACAGGTCAGTACCTTGGACAGGCTGGTTTCTTGTTCTGGGTCTTTGATTATTATTTCGCTGGTTATGGAGAGAATGGCCTTGAGGATGTCGTGATGGCATACGATCCTGAGGCTAAGACCCTGACGATGGAGTCACCCACCGACTTGCTTATTAACGCAGCATGGTTGCTGTACGATCCTAACCTGATTCTGACGGATGTGACGCTGCAGGAGATTGCTGACGTAGCTGCAACACCTGCTCAGCCTACAATTACTGCTGCTACACTTGATGGCAACTATCCCAATGTGACAATTAATGTTCCTGACACTGATGCGGAGGGTAATCCGCTTCTGGTTGGTAAGTTGTCTTATCAGTATTATTACGATGTGAATCACACGGTTAGCCCGCTGACGCTGTCACCAAGTGAATACATGTACTTGTATGCTGATATGACAGAGATTCCTTACACCTTCACTGATGATTATGATATTTACAACTATCGTTTGTACCTGAACATGGACATCAGTACTTGGAACAAGATTGGTATCCAGAGCATCTATCGCGGTGGCGGTGAGGAGCATAAGTCAGAAATCTTCTGGTATACGTTTGTTCCCTATCCACATCAGGTTACCTTCGTAGCTGCTAATGATTTGAGCATCCAGAATGGTAAGGCTACAGTAACAGTGAATGGTAAAAAGGCTGCTGTTGACGCTGAGGGTAAGCTCGAAGTTCCTGAGACCTACACGGTGACTATTACTGCTGCTAAGGGCTACAGATTTGTCAGCGCAAGCTCAACCGGTACTACGGTAACGTTGTCTGAGGATCTCTTCAGTGCTACGTTCGAAATGCCGACAGAGGATGTTACCATCAACTACGAGCTGCGTGCAATGGATGGTGAAATCATCTTCGCTACTGAAGGTCAATACACCATTCAGGGTGGTCAGGCCAACGTGCTGGTTGGTGATGCTGACGTCACAAAGGCTGTCGATGCTAATGGTAAGCTGATTGATATCGCTCAGGGCTTAACCGTAACGATTAATGCTGCACAGGGCTACAAGCTCGCAAGTGTAACGGCTTCGTATGATGCTGTAGGAGCATCAGATCCGATTATCAATTACGTTCTCACTGATAGCTATGGTGACGGTTGGAATGGCGCTGCCCTCCAGATTGTCAATGCAACTACAAGTGAAGTTGTTAACGAGCTGACGCTTAGCGGAGCTTCGGCAGAAGGCACCATTGAACTTGTTCCTGAACAGACATACAACTTCGTATGGGTACCAGGTAGCTATGATAGTGAGTGCGGTTTTGTAATCACCGATGCTAACGAAAAGGAGATTGTTTCGTATGCTACAGCCACAGGCCTTTCTGGAGTAATTGCATCTTACACCGTTCCTGCAGCCAGCTCTATTCCTCCTGTTGGTGTGGATGTTGCTCTGGCTAAGAAGGGTAACACTGCTTCGTTCATCATGCCAGGTCCTGGCGGACGTGTAAACGTTGCTTACGAACTTGTTCGTCTGGGTTCTCCTATTAATATACCCGCAGGCGCGTACATTACTTATTATACCGATAAGGACATCCTGATCTACGATACAGACTGTGAGTTGATGACTGTGACTGGTCTTAACGGAAATGAGGTTACTGTTACTCCGCTTAACGTAGTAGCTGCCAACACCCCGATGCTGATTTACAACAGCGGTGCTGAGAAGGAGTTGTGGATTGTTCCTGCCGAGGAAACAGCCGATGCTCCTGCAGCTGACGAGGTTACTGTACTTCCTGCGTTCAAGGGTACACTGACTGGACAGACCTTCACAGAAGCTGATATGGCTGCCAATGAGTATTACGCTTGCAATGGCACAAGCTTTGCATGGGTTCGTGGTGCTGGTACCATCGGTGCTAACAAGTGCTGGCTGGAGTTTGTAAAGGATGCTGCTCCAAAGGCTCCGAGTCTCGCTATTGTTTATGGTGACGGTGGAACGACTGGCATCAATACCGTAAATGCTAAGATGGAGACTGAGGGTCAGTACTATGATCTGAATGGTCGCAAGCTCAACGCTGCTCCGACTCAGAAGGGTGTCTACATCATCAATGGTAAGAAGGCCGTGATCAAGTAAGATAGTATTAAGCTTGCTCGTGCTCGTTAAGAGCATGGGCGAGCTTGAATAAAAGAAATAATAAAGTAGACAATAATATGAAGACAATTAAAAGATCATTAATGATGCTCCTCGCCCTCATTGTGACGACGGGCGCGTGGGCACAGTTCTTTGCTGCCAACGGAAATAAATCCTTGGCTCCAGGGAGAACCGGACAGGCGGTTGCCAAGGCACCCACTGTCGATGGCAATTGGATGTATTATGACGATGGAGTGCAAGCTACTTCTATCGGCGTAGGTGGTGGCACGATATATTGGGGTATTATGCTTCCTGCAAGTACGTTGACAGGTAATACACTTGAAAAAGTTGCTGTGTATGAAAATGATTATAATACAGATCCTATCACCTTGTTGATTTACTCTGGTGGCGAAACTGCTCCTGCTGGAGATGCCATCTATTCGATGATGTATACTCCTGTTGGCGGTGATGCTTTCCATGAAATCACGTTAGAAGCTCCTGTCACATTTGACGCAAGCCAAAATCTTTGGATTGTGCTGAGTGAAAATGGTACTTATCCTGCTAATGCCAGCGTTGACGGTGGTGATGCCAATGGCCGCTGGATAAGTTTGGATGGTACGGAATGGATGGATGTAGCTGCTGCTGGTGTCCCTGGTTATTGTTGGATGATTCGTGCCTACCTCTCTGGCACTGCTGATTCTGGTGCAGGCTTTGCATTGGAAGGTATTTCTAAGTATGGTACTGTGACCTTTACTGTAGATGGTAAAGAGGTGAAGAAGGCTGAGGCCGGAAAGACTGTTACAGCCATCGTTACTCCTGATAAGAACTTTGCCGTTGACGATGTTGTTGCACACGCTTTTGTTGATTGGGAAGAAGCTCAGGCTCCTCAGAACATTGGTCTCTATAAGGATGTTGAACTGACTGCTGCTGGCGAGAATACGTGGACATTCACTATGCCCGCTGCTGCTGTTGAGTTCCTTGTTTCTTATATGAAGGACGTTCAGGTGACTGTGGCAAGCGGTGATATTACTGCTGCTGTGGAAGAAGCTGCAGAGGGCTTGCCCATCCGTAATCTTACTTTGACGCTGAAGAGCGGTGCTGACTACACCATCAGCAAGTCACTGACTGCTGGTGGAGAAATCGCTGTCAATGGTGGCGGTGCTACAGTTGATGCATCAGCATTGCAGGATCCGTTCATCGTTTTAGACGGCACCAAGGTATTTGCCGAGAAGGCTGATGGAACTGCTTCTGACCACAAGTACGTTGCTTCTGTAAAGGTAAGCGGCTTGACACTGACTGGTATGACGAATTCGTTCATCAAGGATGCTCAGAAGACATTGTTGGAAGAACTGGTTGTTGACAACTGCGTCATCGAGATGCCTGCAGGCAATAAGAACTTTATCGACTTCAACGGTAAGGGTTATGTAGGATATGTGAGGGTCATTAAGTCAACCATTTGGGCGAAGGACAAGAATACTGGCTTCTTTGCTCAGTATGGCAGCCGTCCCAAGAATGTGAATGCTGATCTGCTCCAGCAGTTCGACGTTGAGAACTCTACCATCGTGAATATTGCCAACGGTAAGAACTTCTGTGACCTGAAGCAGAATGGTACTGCTCAGAATGGTTATTTTATCTTCGACAATATCTTTGTTGATTGTGGTAAGAATGGTCAAACTGTTGTTGGTTTCAACAAGGGTCAGGCCAGTGCTACTCCTGTATGGGATGTTAGAGGCAATGAGTTCATCTGGAATGGTGAATGCGTGAGTGATGCTGAGGTTGCAAAGGCTGGTCAGAAGGATGGTGAGGACATTGTGAAGGAATCTGTATGTGGTGATCCTGGATTTGCTGATGCTGCCAATGGCGACTTCACGCTCTTTGAGTCTTCTGAGCCTTGTAAGAACCGCATTGGTGACCCACGCTGGTTGCCTATGTACCTGCCTACTGGTGTTACTGCCGCTATCGACGTGACAGTTCCCGATAATCTGGGCATCTTGGATGGTGAGGAAGGTCCCACTGACCTGTTCTATTTCTTGATGTCTTATTTCAAGGAGAGCGAGAATCCTGCTTATATCAAGCTGACTCTGGAGCCTGACGGTGAGTATGTTATCTCTCAGCCTCTGACGGTGATGACTGCTATCGAGATTATTGGTGACGAAGAAAAGCCTGCTATCATCGATGCCAGCCAGTTGGGAACTCAGCCGTTCGTTCAGATTAATGATCAGTGGATACCATGTGATCAACCCAACGAAAAGGACTTCTTCACCACTATTTACAATGTGGCCTTCAAGAACATCAGCATTACAGGTCTGAAGAAGACTCTCTTCTCAACCAATGAACAGCCGTACTTGATTCCTAGCATTACGGTAGACAATTCTGTTATTCGTTTCATTGGTGGTGTAAGTGCTATCGTATTTGATTTCCAGAAGAAGGGATTTGTTGAGGACCTCGTTGTGAATAATTCTACGATTAGCGCTGATGATGATACGTCATGGAATGGCAATGGTGGCTTCTTCAAGGCTCAGAGTGGTACTAAGCTTTCTGAGTGTGGTGCTCAGAAGCAGGCGTTCACACTGACAAACAACACATTCTATAATGTATCTAAGCCTCGCACTGTTAACCAGCTTCGTGAGAACAACAAGGATTTCCTCTACTTCACCGTACTGAACAATATCTTTGTTAACTCTGGTAAGAAGAATGAGTTTATTACTGGTCTGAACAACGCTTCGAACAACAAAACACCGAACTGGTTGGTACAGTATAACTCGTTCCAGTGGACTACTGACAACAAGACCTTTGAGGACATTTGTGCTTCTACAACAACTAAGGCTTCTAATGTGCCCATTGCTGCCAATGTTGAAGGTGAGATTGCATTTATTGATGATCCTGCTACTGGTAACTTCTCGCTGGGTATCTGCGAGCAGAAGGCTGCTAAGATTGGTGATCCTCGCTGGCTCGATGCAACAGTAAAGATTACTGACGACAGCTTTGACGACTCTAAGGATCTGGCTAAGGTTATCAATGAGGCCGTGAAGAACGGCTTCTCGAAGTTCGAGTTGGAGGCCAACACTCGCTACGAGGTGAAGCAGACCATCGTAACCGATAAGGCTCTGGTTCTCTCTGGTGAGAATGTGAAGATTGACGTGAAGCATGCTGATGCATTCATCCTGTTGAGCAAGACTCCTGATGTTGACTTCCTGAAGAAGGCTGACGGTTCTAACACTGACTACTATGGTATCAGCCAGCTGACGCTGAAGGGCCTGACCGTAACAGGTTTGAAGAACTCAATTATCTATGACAACAACACGAAGTATTGCGTAGTCGACCTGACTATCGACAATTGTGTGCTGGGTCTTGAGACTGAGGCCGTTCAGAACGAGGCTCTGATTTCATTCCAGGCAGGTGGCGTTAAGGACTTCACGATTGTCAACTCTACCGTTTATGGCAACAATGCTGTGGCTAAGTACTTCATCCGCTACAACAACTCTGCCCGTCTCGACCGTTATGGCTTCGATAAGGACACTGAGTTCCAGACCATGACCTATCTGAACAATACGTTCTACGGTCTGCTGAAGAGCGATGGCCAGTGGGCTAACTACAATGGCATCAGTGGTCAGGTTTACTCTAAGTTCGATATCGAGAAGAACATCTGGTACAACAGCAGTAAGGATGTCATCCGCCGCTTGGCTGGTGGCCGCTTCAATGACAATGCTCCTCTGACGTTCGACAAGAACACCTACTTCAATGAGGATGTTGATATCTCTGCAAGCGAGGCTAGCTACGACAAGAGTGGTACGGCTCTGACCACCAATCCTAACTTCAGAAAGCCTGCTGATGCTGACTTCACGCTGAGTGCAAACTCAATGCAGTATGTTGAGAGAACTGGTGACCCACGCTGGTACATCAATGGTGGTCACTACAACACCGGTATTGAGAGCATCAGTGCTGAGAAGTTTGAAGACGGTGCATGGTACACCATCCAGGGTGTTCGTGTTGACAAGCCTTCGAAGGGTGTCTTCATCCACAATGGCAAGAAGGTTGTGATGAAGTAATTAATAATATTGTTATAAAAAAAGTGGCAACTCTTTGGAGGGTTGCCACTTTTTTTGTATTTTTGCAGCATGATTGAGATAAAGAAGGTTGAAGACAGAAATGGACTGAAGAAATTCGTACAGTTTCATTACGATATGTACCGCGACTGTCAGTGGGCGGTGCCTTTTTTGTATTCAGAAGAGATGAACACGCTGCGTAGCGACCGCAATGCTGCTTTCGAGTGCTGTGAGTCGGACTATTTCCTGGCTTACAAGGACGGTCGTCCCGTAGGTCGTGTGGCTGCTATCATCAACCATCGTGCCAATGAGCGCTGGCAGCATCAGCAGGTGCGCTTTGGCTGGCTGGATTTCGAGGACGACTTAGAAGTGTCGCGTGCCCTATTGGAAACAGTTGCTCAGTGGGGTCGTGAGCGTGGCATGACGGAGATGATTGGTCCGATGGGCTTTACCGATATGGATCGCGAGGGTATGCTTATCGAGGGTTTCGAGGAAGACGCTACGATGTACATCAACTACAATTACTCCTATTATCCGCAGCACATGGAGCAACTTGGTGGCTTCGAGAAGGACAATGACTATATGGAATGCAAGGTGAAGGTTCCTGATCAGGTGCCTGACAAGTTCCATAAGATTGCCGCTATGATAGGCAAGCGCTATAACCTGCAGGTGAGGAAGTTCACCCGTAAGGAACTGTTGGAAGGCGGTAAGGGTCACGAAATCTTCCGCATCATCAATGCCACGTATAAAGACCTGTATGGCTATTCGGAGTTGTCTGACCGCCAGATTAACCAATTGGTGGACCAGTACATCAAGATTGCCGATTTGAATCTGGTTACTGCCGTTGAGGACTGGAACACGCCAGAGCATAAACTGGTGGGCTTCGGCATTACGTTCCCCTCGTTTACGTCAGCGCTTCGCAAGACCCGTGACGGGCGTCTGCTGCCCTTTGGCTGGTGGCCTTTGCTGCGTACGCTGAAGTGGCACAAGACCAATGTCGTTGACTTGCTGCTGATTGGCGTGCTGCCTGAATATCGTGCCAAGGGGGCCAACTCGATTATCTTCGACGACCTGATACAGTGGTTCGAACGCTATAACTTCGAATGGGCAGAAACGGGTCCGCAGATGGAAAGCAACGAAGGCGTGCTGTCGCAGTGGCAGTATTTGGAAGCCCGCATTCACCGCAAGCACCGCTGCTATAAGAAGAAACTATAAATCATTGGCGCAGTTTTATCATCCATCGACGCAGTTTTATCGTCCATCGACGCAGTTTTATCATCCATTGGCGCAGTTTTAACTTTATCCTAAGCCTTAGGGGTTTTTACCCTAAGGCTTAGAATGTTTTAGGCCTAGGCTTTCCTAGGTCTTTCTAGGCTTTCCTAGGTTGGGGGCGTCTTCCTCTATCAGCTGAAGCAGCCGTTCGACGGCTTCTTCCTCGGGGATATTCTTCTCGACGCAGACTTTCTGCTTGTAGAGGGAAATCTTTCCGCGTCCGGCGCCGACGTAACCATAGTCTGCATCAGCCATCTCGCCGGGACCATTGACAATGCAGCCCATAATGCCTATCTTCAGTCCTACCAAGTGGCTGGTAGCAGCCTTGATGCGGGCAATGGTTTCCTGCAGGTTGTAAAGCGTGCGGCCACAACCCGGGCAGGAGATGTACTCCGTCTTGGTGAATTTGATGCGGGCAGCCTGCAGAATGGCATCGGCAAGGCTAGTCAGACTAGTTGGACTAGTCGTACTAGTATCACTAGTAATTACTAGTTTTGTGGCCTTGCGGTCGATGAGCAGGGCCCCCACTGCCATAGCGGCTTTGAGCTGGAAGGTCTCCCAGTCGTCTTCGCGGCTAAACCGCGAAGCACAAGACATGCTTTGGGCGGTTGGTTGCGACTCAGTCGCAACAGACGGGATGTTCAGCGTGATGGTGTCGTCCTTGATGCTGGCCTCAGCTTCTTGGCGCAGGCGGGTGCACTCAGGGATGAGGTCTACCAGCTTGCGGGCTACAGGAATCTCGCATTCGGGCTCTTCTGAGAGCGACACGCGGATGGTGTCGCCAATGCCCTCGGTGAGCAGGGCACCAATGCCTACTGCCGACTTGATGCGTCCGTCTTCCCCTTCGCCAGCCTCTGTGACGCCCAGGTGCAGCGGGTAGTGCATGTCCTCAGCGTCCATTGTCTTGACGAGCAGGCGGACGGTGGTCACCATGACTACTGTATTCGAAGCTTTGATGCTGATAACCACGTCGTCGAACTGCTCGCGACGGAAGATGCGCAGGAACTCCATACAACTCTCGACGATACCCTCTGGGGTGTCTCCATAGCGGCTCATGATGCGGTCGGAGAGCGAGCCGTGATTCACTCCGATACGCACAGCCGTATGGTGCTCCTTGCAGATATTGATAAAAGGTACGAGCTTGTTTTCAATCTTCTTCAGTTCCTCGGCATACTCCTCGTCGGTATATTCCAGGTGTTTGAAGGTACGGCCCGGGTCGACGTAGTTGCCCGGGTTGATACGAACCTTCTCGCAATATTGGGCTGCAATATCAGCCGTATGAGCCGTGAAATGCACATCAGCCACCAGCGGCGTCTGATAGCCATCAGCCTTCAGACGGGCTGAGATGTTCTTCATGTTCTCAGCCTCGCGAGTGCCTTGAGTCGTAAAGCGTACCAGTTCTCCACCAGCATCGATGATGCGCTTGGCTTGGGCTACGCTGGCCTCCGTATCGTTGGTGTCGGTGGTGGCCATCGACTGGATGCGGATGGGGTTGTCGCCACCAATGGCAATGTTGCCCACATGGGCCACACTGCTAATTCGTCTTGTACTCATACTTGATTTCTGCTAAATCTTGGTTGGCTTTCTCAATCTTTGCTTTCAGCCCGCTCTTGTAGTCGGCCAAGCGCTGGGCGATGGCCTCGTCCGTCAGTGCCAGCATCTCAACAGCCAAGATGGCTGCATTCTGGGCCGCATTGACACCCACGGTGGCAACGGGAATGCCTGGAGGCATCTGAATGATGCTCAGCATGGCGTCCAGTCCGTCGAGCATACCCTTGATGGGAACACCAATGACGGGCAACGTCGTTGAGGCTGCAATCACACCAGGCAGGGCGGCAGCCATACCAGCAGCAGCAATGATGACTTTCAATCCACGCTCTTTGGCCTGGGTTGCAAACTGCTCAACGGCCTCGGGCGTGCGATGTGCTGAGAGGGCGTTGACTTCGAAGGGAATCTGTAAGGCGTCAAGTTGCTTACAAGCTTTTTCCATAACGGGCAGGTCAGACGTGCTGCCCATGATAATGCTTACTAACGGGGTCATATTTTATTTTATTAGGGTTGTTAGGGGGAGTAGGGTGATTAGGGATGTTAGGGTTATAAGAACAATATCGCCACTGCGGCGCAGAGGAATCCTGTCCAGAAACCAACCACGACTTGCGCGAGGCTATGCTGGCGAAGAATCATTCGGCAGGTGCCGATTACGCCACCCACGATGAAGATCAGGCAGAGCCACCACACGGGGTTAAATCCTAAATAGTAGGCAAAGGCAAACAATGCTCCTCCCAAACCTCCAATGGCGGCAGTGTGGGTGGAAATCTTCCACCAGACATTGATGAGCGCACATACAATCTGTACCAACAGGGCAGCCACCACAATGGATCCCATGAAATGAGGCATGTGGAGACGTTCCATCACATAGATACAGGTAAAGTAGCAGATAATGGAGATGACGTATGGCACCATGCGTCGTTCGCGGTGACCCAGCTCAATGAGGCTCCAACCCTGATAGCGTCGGTATAGATGAATCAGCAGGGTGGGGAGGAGAATGGTGAACAGATAAGTCAGAAGCAGTACCTGAATCTTGTATTCCCAGGAAAACATGCTGAGATAGCTGAACACAAAGAGTACTATCAGTCCGATGATGGGCAGATAGAACGGTGTGAACACCATGCTCATGATGCGAGCAGCCAGGATGATTTGCTTTTCTCGTTTCACTTTAACCTTTGAACTTTGAACATTGAACTTTGACCTTTATGATTACTTACGGAGGCGGGCAATTGGAATACCCATTTGTTCACGATATTTTGTGACTGTACGACGGGCAATGGGATAGCCCTTCTCAGCCAACAGTCCTTTCAGCGCATCGTCGCTCAAAGGCTTGCGCTTGTCTTCTGCTTCAATGATTTCCCGAAGAACGGCTTTGATCTCACGGGTCGACAGCTCTTCTCCGTCAGCTGTGACATAGCTGTCGCTGAAGAAGTAGCGCAGGGGGAAGGTGCCCCAGCGGGTCTGGGCATATTTCGAATTGCTGACACGCGAAATGGTGCTGACATTCAGCCCAGTCCGCTCAGCAATGTCTTTCAGAATCATGGGGCGCAGGGATGCTTCGTCGCCATCCTCAAAGAAACGGTGCTGCCATTGGATAATGGCCCGCATAGTAACGGTCAGCGTGTGACGCCGCATATTGATGGCTTCGATGAACATCTGGGCAGATTCCACCTTTTTCCGGGTATAAATCAGCGCTTCTGATAACTGGCGACTGAGCTGTTCTTTGCTGTCCTGATATTCGCTGAGTGTTTCAGTGAATGATGGTGAGACGCATAGCTCCGGCATCTCGGCAGCGTTGAGCGAGAAGGTGATAGTGCCGTCGTCGTGGGTCTCGACAATGAAGTCGGGAGTGATTTGCTGCAGAGAACGTCCGATGGTCTCGCTGATGGATGCTCCCGGCTTCGGATTCAGCTTGCGCAATTCAGCGATGAGTGTCTCAGCCTGCAGGTCGCTCAATTTAAGGACTTGCTGAAGTCGCTGCCAGTGTTTCTTGGTGAAGAGGTCAAAGTATTCACTGACAGTGAGTACCATCAGGTCCTTAAGACGGGATGGCTCCCGTCGCTGAATCTGTAGCAGCAGACACTCTTGTAAGGTTCGCGCTCCAATGCCGGCAGGGTCGAACTCCTGCAGCAACAACAGCACTTCCTCTATTTCCTTCGTGCTGGCATCAATATGATGGTAGATGGCCAATTCGTCGCTGATGTTGTCGAGTGACTTGCGGAGCAGCCCGTCGTCGTCCAGCGAACCGATGAGGTATTCCATGATGTCGCGCTGGCGTTCCGTAATATTAGCCATATTCATCTGCTCAATCAGCTGATCCATAAAGGATTCAGTCTGTCCGTAGACAATCTCTTCGCGGTCCTCTTGTCCGGAATGTCCTCCTTGGTAGACGGGCAGCTCTTCGTCGTCGCGACCAATAGACTCCAAGGCGGCATCCATTGCAGACTGGCGCTCTTCCTGTTCGTAATCGTCGGAAGAGGGGGACTCTGGATTTTCTGGACTATCCGGATATTCTGGGAACTCCTGGTTTTCGTCAGCCGATATCTCCAGAGCTGGGTTGTCGTCCATCTCCGTCTTGATGCGCTCTAACAGTTGGGTGATAGGCAATTCAGTCAGTTGCGCCTGCAACAGTTGTTGCTGCGTAATGCTCTGTGTCAACTTCTGTTGTTGCGTGAGCTTCTGTTCCTGTACCTGTCTCTGTGCCATCGTGTCTATTCCCAATAAGTAAGTGTACGCCGTTGAAGAACGGTGGTGTTTTGGGTTGGACTGCCCTTCTCCCAATACGTAAGACTGAGTGAGTTGCTGGTCCAGTTGCCATTATCGTCGCGAGTGATGTAGTTGTTGCTCATATTGATGGTCATGATGCACTCCCCATTCTTGTCAAAGACCTTCTGATGCTGGGTCAGCACCTCGTCCTGGTCGTTATAGGTGTAGCTGTTGACGTAGCTGATGCCTGCTTCCTCGTTAGTCAGCGTACGCTTGGTAAGGCGGTAGTTGTCGTCGTAAATATATTCGATGGTGCTAAAACCTTCCTTTTCCTTCATCCGGGCACGAAGCAGATAGCCATATCGGTCGTAAACCCGGTCAATGAGATCCAAATCCTCTATCTGACCATTGCCGTGAAAGTGCATGAATTGGTCTTCAGCAACGGCATTCTCTGTCACTACCTCCTGAATGTCGCCACGCAGTCCCATGGAGAGCGCGTCTTTGTAATAGGCAACAGAGGGAAGATACAGCACGCGGATGTCGCGGGAACCATTCTCGTTGTCGACGACAGAGAGCTTGATACTGCCAAAGTCGTCGATGTAGAACCAACTGTCGTCGCGCTGACTGAACGTGCCGTGGTCCTTTTGTAACTTATAAAAGAAATACTGCAGGTTCTTGTCCAGCATCTTCTGGGTGCTATAGGGGCCAATGGTAACATAGGCCGAGGTGACCATCTTGGTTTCCGGTGCCACACTGACCATCAGTTTGGAACGGAATCCGTAGAAGTTGCCGCGAAAATAATAGTCTTCTCCGTCATCGGACTGGCCCCATTCTGCAAACTGTGCAGCCACCAGCGACTGGCGCAGCGAGTCGATGGGACCCTCGATGGGTATACCCATGAGAGAGATGCTCCGAGGGTCGCCCTTCGGCTGCGCGCAGACCTGTAATACCAGTATCTGCAGGATGATGATGAAAGATATTTTCTTCATTTGGGGGCAAAGGTACGAATTTTTTCGTATCTTTGCACCAAAATCTGAAGAAAAATGAAGATATTTGCAGTAGGAATGAATTACATCCAACACAATAAAGAGCTGGATGGCGCGTTATATAAACCAGAGAGTCCCGTTATTTTCACCAAAGCAGACTCCGCGTTGCTGAAGGATCACAAGCCATTCTTCATCCCCGACTGGAGCGAGCAGGTAGATTATGAGACGGAACTGGTGGTACGAATCAGCCGACTGGGTAAGAGCATTCCCGAACGCTTTGCCCATCGGTATTATGACGCTGTCACCGTGGGTATTGACTTCACGGCTCGAGATTGGCAGCGTGAGGCTCGTAAGCAGGGACACCCCTGGGAGATCTGCAAGGGTTTCGATGGTTCGGCAGTGATAGGCGACTGGGTGCCAAAGGAAAAATTCCTGGATGTTCAGGCCTTACACTTCCACCTTGACATCAATGGGAAAACGGTGCAGGAAGGCTGCGCGAGTGACATGCTCTATAAAATTGATGAGCTGATAGCCTACATCTCGCAGTTCTTTACGCTAAAAACGGGTGATTTGCTTTATACAGGAACTCCTGTGGGGGTAGGTCCAGTCCGTATTGATGACCATCTGGAAGGATGGCTGGAAGAAAGAAAAGTGTTAGAATTTAATTGTAAATGAGACGATATATAATAATAGGTGTAGGATTGCTGTTGATGAGCCTGACGACCCAGGCGCAACGCTTTTTTAACTTGACTGCAGAACAGGTCAGGATTGATTCGCTGTTGCCGGTCTTCACACACCATGTGGCGTTAGGACAGCACTATGCAGACTCTACTTATTCCGTTGCCATTACCTATCCGGAATTTATCCCGATGAGCGAGGCTGACGTGCAGCGTTATCTTCGAATCTCAAAAGCCCCTCTGCCTGCTATGCCGGAAATCATGCAAGCCACCAGCGTCGACAGGAAACAGGGAGAACTGACCGTTTCGTTTGTGCCCTTGGTGTATCGTGACGGCCAATATCAGAAGCTGGTGAGCTTTATGCTCGAAGTGAAGGGTGAAAAACGCCGTTCCGCACGTCGTTCCCCTGCTTCTTCAGAGAGTATCTATGCGGCTCATTCGGTACTGGCTTCAGGGCGCTGGGTAAAGATCAGTGTTCCGTCAACGGGTATCTATCAATTGTCGAGCGAACTCATTCGGAAGGCCGGATTCTCTGATATCAATAAGGTAAAAGTGTATGGCTATGGTGGTGGCATGCAACCCGAGAAACTGATGGCAACCTATCTGGCAGAGACAGACGACCTGAAGGAAGTGCCGATTTGTGAGGTCGGTGGAAAGCGTCTGTTCTATGCCGTTGGACCTGTAACGTGGAACGAAAAGCACCAACGGGTTCGTAATCCTTATTCGAATGTGGGCTGCTATTTCCTGACGGAAAACGACAGTATTCCCTTGACGATGAGTGAGGAGGAATTCAAAAATAATTATTATCCACTGGCTGACGACTATAATACATTGTATGAAGTAGATGATTATGCTTGGTATCATGGAGGACGAAACCTGTATGATGCCACGTTGATTACTGCAGGTGGCAGCCATTCTTTTACCGTCCCTGCAAAGGGTGGCGGTCAGAAAGGGCTTATGACTATTGTTGTGACAGGCGATAATGTCACAAAGGTCGACGTCAGTGTCAATGATGTGTCAATCGGGACTTTGAACATTCAGGCACATGGCAGTTACGAACAGATGTTTCCTGCCATGAGAACTGATTCCATCAGAAATCTGCAGGCTTCTAACAAGGTGACGATTTCGACGAATGCCGGAGGTGGCAATGTTCGTCTGGACTATATTTCCATTCATGCTTTAGAACCAGCACCGGCGCCGGATCTGACAGCGACATTCCCTGTTCCGGACTATGTCTATGGTATCACCAACCAAGACCATCATGCTGATGGGTTTGTGGATATGGTCATCATCATTCCTACCACGCAGAAACTGATTGGCCAAGCAGAACGACTGAAAGCTTTTCATGAGTCGCGAGATAGTCTGAAGGTCAGAATAGTGCCTGCCGACGAGTTGTTTAATGAGTTCTCAAGCGGTACGCCTGACGCAAATGCCTATCGACGCTATCTGAGAATGCTCTACGACCGTGCTGAGAACGAAACCGATATGCCTCGCTATTTGTTGCTGATGGGCGACGGAGCGTGGGATAACCGTATGGCATGTTCTGAATGGAAAGGCTATTCGCCTGATGATTTCCTGCTTTGCTATGAAAGTGAGAACTCGTATAGTGCCACCGATTGCTATGTGACGGACGACTATTTCTGTCTGTTGGATGACGGTGAGGGTGATAACATGCTAATCGGCAAGGCCGACGTGGCAGTGGGACGTATCTCTGCTCGCACGGCTGAGGAAGCAGAGGTGGTGGTAGACAAGGTTATCAGCTATGTAAACAACGACCAAGCAGGAGCTTGGCAGAATCTGCTCTTCATGATGGGTGATGACGGTAACGAGAATGCCCACATGCAAGACGCCGACAGCGTAGCCCGAATGGTGGAGCTATACTATCCTACTTATCAGATTAAGCGAGTGATGTGGGATGCCTATAACCGTGTCAGTTCATCGACGGGAAACAGCTATCCTGACGTGACGCGACTGATTAAACAACAGATGCAACAAGGAGCATTAATCATGAACTACTCTGGACACGGACGTGCTGATGCCGTCTCTCATGAATATGTGCTCCGCTTGGCCGATTTCAATAACACCTCTTCGCGACTGCCCTTGTGGGTAACGGCGTCTTGCGACATTATGCCTTTTGACGGGCAAGAAGAGAATATCGGTGAAACGGCGATGTTTAATAAAATGGGCGGTGCCATAGCCTTCTTTGGAACAACGCGTACTGTGTTCCAAACCTATAACCGACTGATGAATATGTCATTCACACGTCATGTGTTAAGTCAGGAGAATGGTCGAATGTTGCCTATTGGTGAGGCCGTTCGTCGAGCCAAGAACGAACTGGTAGAGACTGGTACGCTTGTGGGCTATTCCAACGGAAATCCTGTCTATTCTTCAGACCGCACTCAGAATAAACTGCAGTATACCCTGATGGGAGACCCTGCCATGAGACTGGCAGCACCGACCTTGGGTATTCAGATAGACTCTATCAATAATCAGCCTCTGGTGAGTGGTCAGACACAGACGCTGAAGGCTGGTTCGACGGCAACGGTTACTGGTCATGTTACAGAAAACGGACAGCTGGCTACCACGTTTAGTGGTACGCTGACTGCTATTGTCCGTGATGCTTTGGAACGTGTTGTCTGTAAGATGAATGATCCGTCAGAGGCCAGCGAACCGTTTGTGTTCTATGATCGTCCTAATGTCTTGTTCAACGGCAGTGACTTGGTAAAGAGCGGACGCTTCTCGTTTACTTTTGCTGTACCTAAGGATATTAGCTATTCAGATGCAAATGGATTGATTAACCTCTATGCAGTCAATGACGAAAAGACCATGGAGGCCAGTGGCATCTGTAATCAGGTGATAATGAGCGGCTCTGGAGGTCTTCCGCAGGATGGAATAGGTCCTAACATCTACTGTTATCTCAATAGTTCGTCGTTTGTCAATGGAGGCAGCGTCAATCCGACGCCCTACTTCGTGGCACAGCTGAATGACGAGGATGGTATCAATGCTGCAGGAAGCGGTATCGGACATGACCTGCAGCTGATTATTGATGGAGAGATGACGAAGACATACTCGCTGAACGACTATTTCCAGTATGACTTCGGCAGTTATACCCGCGGTTCGGTGGGCTATAGCATTCCGGAATTGTCGTATGGCGAACATAAACTGTTGTTCCGTGCATGGGACATCCTGAATAACTCGTCGACGGCAGAACTGACTTTCAATGTGGTGAAGGGGTTGGAACCGCTGTTCTTTGATGTGGAAGCGACGGTTAACCCTGCAACGACTACGACATCGTTCCGCATCCTGCATGATCGTATTGGCAGCAATATGGATGTAATACTTGATGTGTTTGATATTTCAGGCCGCCATCTGTGGTCTCATGCAGAGAATGGCGTGTCGACAGATAATAGTTATACCATTGACTGGGACTTGACGGTAGATGGTGGACGACGCTTGCAGACGGGTGTTTATCTCTATCGGATACGTATAGCCAGCGATGGCAGCAGCTATGCCTCGAAAGCAAAGAAATTGATTATTTTAACCCACAAATAAAAGTAAAAAGGTAAAAAAGTAAAAAATGACATATATGAGAAAAGAAAAGAATAATAAGGTAGCAGGTTTGGTAAGAAAGGTTTTACCTTTTTACCTTTTTACCTTTTTACCTTTAGCAGTTTCTGCTCAGGATACGAAGAGCCAGTTTAATCCCATTGAGCACGCTGTCATCTCGCAAACGATTGCTCCTGATGCCCGTTCAGCAGGTATGGGTGATGTGGGTGTAGCTACAGATCCGGATGTCAACTCGCAGGCGTGGAACATAGCTAAGTATCCGTTCTGTATCAGCAGGGCTGGTATTGCACTGAACTACACCCCTTGGTTGCGTCAGTTGGTTAATGATATTGATTTGGCGTATGTGGCAGGTTACTATCGCATTGGCGATAACTTGTCGGTTAGCGGCTCGCTGCGCTATTTCTCGCTGGGTGAGGTAATGACTTCGTTCGAAGAGAACGCCTTGACGGTGAAACCCTATGAGATGTCTCTGGATGCGGGTGCCTCACTGATGCTCACCGAAAAATTCTCGATGGGTGTTGCTCTGCGTTGGCTCTATAGTGATTTGCGCTATGATTACACGGAAGATGCCTCGCCTGCCTCGGCCTTTGCCGCTGACTTGGCGTTCTACTATCAGAATTTCCTTAATATAGGACAGCGTGAGTGCCAGCTAGGCTTGGGATTGACCGTGCAGAATGTGGGTTCGAAGATTACCTATTTCGGTGATGATCGCTCGAACTTCCTGCCTGCCAACCTGCGTTTGGGTGCATCGTTGATGATTCCTGTTGACGAATACAACCGCTTCTCCATCTCTGCAGATGCCAATAAACTATTGGTGCCTACTGTGCCGAAGCAGAACGATGGAGAGCCGAAGGAAGACTACGAACAACGCGTCATCAACGAGTATAGTGATGTCAGTTCCATCTCTGGTATCTTTAAGAGTTTTACCGATGCTCCTGGCGGATTCAAGGAAGAACTGGAGGAGATTCAGTGGAGTATTGGTGCGGAATATGTCTATCACGACCAGTTCTCCCTGCGTGCAGGTTATCATCACGAGTCGGAAAACAAGGGTAACCGTAAGTATTTCACCGTAGGTGGCGGTTTCCGCATGAATGTGTTCTCTCTGGATGTGGGCTATGTTATTTCGACTGCCCGCAGCAATCCTTTGGACCAGACACTGCGCTTCACTTTGGCCTTCGACATGGATGGAATCAAGGATTTGTTTAAATAAAAATACAATCGTAATTACGTGATAACGTTATAACGGCATAACGATAAGAAACGATGATTAGAGTAGGAATGGGCTATGACGTCCACCAGTTGGTTCCTAACAGGGACCTCTGGATTGGCGGCATTAAGATTGATCATGAGTTGGGCTTGCTGGGACATAGTGATGCTGACGTGCTGATACATGCTATCTGTGACGCCATCCTTGGGGCGGCTAATATGCGTGATATTGGCTATCATTTTCCTGATACATCAGCAGAAACAGATGGAATGGACAGCAAGATCATTCTAAAGAAAACCATGGAACTGATATCGACTAAGGGCTATCACTTAGTGAATATCGATGCAACAATATGTGCGGAGCGCCCCAAGATGAATCCGCATATCCCCCAGATGCAGCAAGTGATGGCCCAAGTGATAGGCTGTGACACCGATGCAATCTCTATCAAGGCGACAACTACCGAAAAGTTAGGCTTTACGGGACGTCAGGAGGGAATTTCTGCCTATGCCGTAGCACTGATAGAAAAGTGATTAGGGCTCAGCGAAAAAAAATACCACTACTCATCAACGAGCAGTGGTATTCAAAAAGCCTATGTTTAACTAAAAATCCTTTGTTCAAGATAATTCCAGTCTTTCGACTGGAGGTCTGCCTTTCGGCAGCATATTTAACATACTAACTATTACCTTAGAAAAGAAAGTTATGAGCGTCTCGCGACGACCACTGTTATCCTAACACATTTAAAACTTTCTTCTTACCAATAACTAAAAACCTAAAACTATAAATATTACTACTAACCTAAAACAATCTATTAACCAATTCTTGACTTCACTTAGTCAAGCGTCAATTTTTGTTTGACGATGCAAAGTTACGAACTTTTTCGTTATCATCAAATACTTTTTCCTATTTTTTAGCGTAAAAACGCTTTATTCTTGATTTAAATCAAGAGTTGTGCGCGAAAACAACAGAAATTAACACAATATTTTCCTTTTGTGAATGCCCTTTAAAATATTTATTCGTACCTTTCACCAAAGGTGAATGTAGGCTGCATCTCAGAAAAACTCCAATTAATTTGGTTTTTCGTTCGATTTGCACTACCTTTGTACCCATAATAATAAGGTATGCGAGTACTGATAGTAAACACGAGTGAACGGACGGGTGGAGCGGCAGTAGCTGCTAACCGTCTGTTGGAGGCTTTGAATAACAATGGCGTGAAAGCTAAAATGTTGGTGCGCGACAAGGAGACAGACCAATTGACGGTCGCCGGTTTACCATCGTCGTGGCGTCATCACTGGAACTTTCTATGGGAACGTTTTGTGATTTGGCTGCATCTGCATTTCAGACGCGAGCATCTCTTTGAGGTGGATATGGCTAATGCCGGTACGGATATAACCTCGCTGCCTGAATTCCAAGAAGCAGACGTGATACATCTGCATTGGATCAATCAAGGAATGTTGTCGCTGAAAGGTATTCGTAAGATTCTGACATCAGGGAAACCTGTAGTGTGGACGATGCACGATATCTGGCCGGCAACGTCTGTTTGCCACTATACACGTGGCTGTGAACAATATCTGTCGCAATGTGTCCAGTGCCCGTTGTTGCCAGGTGGCAGTTTGGCCCGTCGGGTATGGAATCGTAAGCGACAGATGCTCAGTGGACAGCATATCACCTATGTGTGTTGCAGTGAATGGCTGGCGGAAGAGGCCAGGAAGAGTGCCCTGCTCAGTGGGCAGCGCATTGTCAGCATTCCCAATGCCATTGATACTCGGCAGTTTCGTCCACAGGACAAACAGCAGGCTCGTCAAGCAGTGGGACTGCCTAACGACCGACGTGTCATTCTTTTTGTTTCCCAGCGTGTTACCGATCCCCGCAAAGGCATCAGCTATTTTGTGGAGGCTGTCAGTCGTTTGGTCGGACAACATCCCGAGATGAAAGATAATACGGGGGTGGCGATTCTTGGCGGACATGCCGAGGAGGTGGCTTCGCTGTTGGCATTGCCTTCCTATCCTTTGGGATATGTAAGCAATCCTTCACAAATAGTAAACGTCTATAATGCTGCGGATGTTTTTGTACTGCCCTCGCTGGAAGACAACCTGCCCAACACCCTCATGGAGGCGATGGCCTGTGGCGTGCCTTGTGTGGGATTCCATGTGGGAGGAATACCGGAGATGATTCATCATCAGGTGAACGGTTATGTGGCTCAAGAGCGTGATGCTGCTGACTTGGCTGAGGGCATTCACTACGTGTTGGCTGATGCTGATTACGCGACATTGAGTCGAGAGTGTCTGCACCATGTGGCTCAGAAGTATTCTCAACAGAGTGTGGCTAATCGTTATATAGAAGAATATCAGAATCGTATCACCCCTCAAATGCAGAAGCAATGAATCCATTGACACAAACCTTGTTGCTCTCAGCATCAACATTGCGCATGTTGCCCCATATCGCTATATTTCTCGTAAAGAGAAAGGCGATAGCTGCCGACCTGCAACAAGTGCAGGACCGCAAGCCAACCGTACTTAATTTCATCAAAGCATGTACACGTGAACGTACTTTCCGTAACCTCTTCTATTATAGAATAGGTGAATATCTGTCTGCGCCTATCCAGTGGCTGTTACCGCCAGAGCGTACCTTGACTATCTGGTGTACGTGCATTGGCCCTGGTGCCCATTTTGAACACAATTACGCTACCTATCTGAATGCTGAAAGCATTGGCAGCAATTTCTACTGCCTGCAACTGGTGACGCTGGGTAATGGCAAAGGCGGGCGGCCCACCATTGGCGACAATGTGTCCATCTACACGGGAGCTACTGTCTATGGAGGCATTCGCGTCGGCAATAATGTGAAGATTGCCGCAGGTTCTGTGGTGTTCCACGATGTGCCCGACAATTGCGTCGTGGCAGGAAATCCCGCGAAAATTGTAAAAACGCTATGAGAAAAATCCTTCTCATATTGTCATTCTTACCATTCACGGTTTATTCACAAATGACTTTTGAAGGTATCAGTTGCTGGGGTGACTCCAAGACTCAGGGTAATCAGGAACCAGGAGTCTCTTACCCTTCCATGCTACAAAACCTCCTTGAAGAGAATCATTATGACATTACAGTCTATAACTTTGGCGCAAATGGCGAGAAATCAACAGAAATCATGCAACGCCAAGGTGCCCGTGAACTGATTGTCCAACCTTTCACGATACCTGAATCATCAGGTACAGAAGTTAAAATAGCGATTAATAGTCATCTCAGAGTTCCTGAGGCCGGCTGCAATCCATGTGTGATTAATGGCGTTGAAGGGGCCATCCGACACGACTGGAGTGACTCAAGTCAGAAAACGTTCTATTTCAGCAGGTTTACTGATGGCTACGCCGTAGTCGTCGACAAGCCAACAAGAATCATTACCGATGCCATGCTGCATCATCGCAACGACATCCTGATAATGGACATCGGTTACAATGGAGGTTTTTCGTCTGTTAGTGACTGGATAAACCAATACAAGGAGATGGTCGACTATTCTGATAGTAAAGAGTATGTCGTGATTGGAAGGGCAAGTCATTATTATGTCACTTCAACTACTACAGAGGACGCTTTCTCGGAGGCTTTTGGAAACAGATATATCAGTCTTAGCCAGTATTATGTTGAACATGGACTTGAAGATGCTGGAATTACGCCGACCCCAAATGACCTTAACGACATCCTATCAGGCAGACCTCCGCAATCTCTTTTTTTAGACGACCATCATGAAAACGCTTACGGGTATGCCATTAAGGCAAAGCTTGTCTATCAGAAACTCTTGGAACTTGGATTACTGCCACCTCCCACTAGTATCTCTACTATAGACAACGACAACGATGAACAAAAGACAGGTATTTATACGTTACAAGGTCAGAAGATTAAGGCCATCAGCAGCAGTGGTATATATATTGTCAACGGAAAGAAGATATATATAAAAAAGTAAATAACGACGAATATGATACGCTTTTCTATCGTTACGATAACCTATAATGCCGAGAAGGTGTTGCAGCGGACGCTCGACAGTGTGCTCGCTCAGACCTACGAGGGAGTGGAACACCTGATAGTTGACGGGGCCTCGAAAGACGGCACACTACAGTTAGCCGAACAATATAAGGCGAAGAGTGATGCCTCAGACAGTGGCCATAAGGTGATTATCCTGTCTGAACCCGATCATGGTATCTACGATGCGATGAATAAAGGCTTGACACAGGCTTCGGGCGATTATATCGTCTATATGAATGCTGGCGATTCCTTTCCTCATGCTGACACGCTGGAGAAAATCGTGCAGCGTTGCCAGTTGAGCGAACTGCCTACCGACGAACTTCCTGGCGTGCTTTATGGCAATACGAATATCGTGGATGATGAGGGGCATTTCCTGCATCCACGTAAGCACCAACCTCCACAGCAACTATCGTGGCGTTCGTTTCGGCAGGGCATGCTGGTATGTCATCAGGCCTTCTATGCTCGTACGGATATTGCCAAAAATCAACAATACGATACCCGTTATCGTTTCTCTGCCGATGTCGACTGGTGCATCCGTGTGATGAAGGAAACGGAGCGCATGGGTCTCCACCTGTGTAATACCAATATGGTCGTTGCCAATTATACGGAGGAGGGTGCCACCACGAAAAACCATCACGCGTCGCTCAGGGAGCGTTTCCGCGTGATGGCTCATCACTATGGCTGGGTGCAGACTGTCCTGCTGCACTGTTGGTTCGTGATTCGTGCTGTCGGACAAAAACTCTGCCGTTAATTATTTCACAACCTTTCGACCATTGACAATGTAAATGCCATGTTTTAACTGGTTGAGTGCTTCAGTTTCGCTGGTGCCCTTAGGCATTTCGTGCATCAGTTTACCATCAATGGAGTAGATGCGGACAGGGCTTTGATTGTCAGCATTGATAGTATGAATGCCTGTGCTGACGATAGCCTTATTGCCGTCTTTGGTGTAGTAGCCGCAGTTGACAAATGGGAGGTCTTTCGTTTGTGCACCGGCACCGCTGAAGATGATAAAGTCGGGGGCTGTTGTCTTAGTGCTGACCCACTTGAACACCTTGTTGCCGTTATCAGCCTTGCCCAATAGTGTGGCATTAACGCCAGGCCATTCAACGCCGAGGTATTCTTTACCGTCATGATTTTTCATCCATGCCCATGTCTGGCTGATAGCACCCCAAGTGACAGGTGCCTCAAAGAAGGCACATATCTCACCGTCGTTAACCGTGCAGAATGAGGGCACACCACCAAAGGGCGCTTCTGTTGGCTTCGGCTCATCCGTTATCTCGGGCAGGGAGATTGCGCTGGGTTCAATACCCTGGACATAATAAACGTAATGGTAACCGCTGATAACCTTTTTCCAAGCATCGCTATTCGGCGTGTATGTAGCGGCATCCTTGCCGACGACACAAAGCAATTTCTTGTTGTTACTGCCGGTAACCTGTACAGCGTAATAGTCCTTCTTGTATCCAATGGTGGTCGGACTGCTCATATTAGTAATACCAATGGCCTTGCGCACGGCGATCATGTTGGCAATCTCCTGCTTATAGGCCAGCCAGTGCTTGAAAAACACACAGGGAGTTCCAGGCATGGCGAGCAGGTAGGCGTTGGCTGCCAGCGTGTCTTTGCGTATAGGGTCCTGTTGATTGTTGGCATCACGAAGTTCTGTATCGTGATTCTCAACGAAGGTTACTGCATAGCGACGGTAGTTCTCATTTGACATGACGCTACCGGCAGAGAGAAGTTCCATATTGGCCGCCTGCTTCCAGTTATTATTGTTGTTGTCACTACTGCTGCCTCTGAGAGCGTTGCGAACGGTATAGCGGAAGGCAAAGTCGAAGACAGCACTTTGAATGACTCCATTTTCGTCCTTTGTAGCATCAAGCCACTTAATACAGTTGGGGGCATAGCCATCCCAGAATTCACCTACGGAAAAGGTGGGATTTGCATACTTATTGTACATAGCAGTATACTTGCCAGGATAGCCTTTCACCATATCGTAACGGAAACCGTCATATTTTAGATCCTCTAGCAACATATGCAAATAGGCCTTGACGGTGGTTTGCACATTCTGGCTGGTATGGTCTAAATCGCGCATTCCAGACCATCCTTCACAAGAACCACTGTATACTTCGCTGGGTTGCTCAGCGTTGCCAAGGGTGTATCCGTTTTTTGTAGCCCAATTTTTGGTAGCACCTCCGTCATCGTCAGAGCAGATGTCTGTCGACTTCAGTTCATACTCCACACCATTATAGACCTCCTTCGGGAAGTCTACCCAGTTACTGACGTTTTTGCGGTGGTTGATGACAACATCGGCAATGATACCAATGCCTTTGGCTTTGAAGGTGGTAATCAGTGAGCGGAGTTCCTCTTCCGTACCAAACGAGGTGGTGTAGCGACCTTCACCAGGGAACCAATAGAAATCATCGTAGCCCATCGACTGTCCGCCGCAATTGCCACTCTGTGGAAACCATACGAGGTCAAACACTTTCGATAGGTTGTCAGCTTGTTTATCAAGGAGAAGCCATTGGGAATCAGCATAGCCATTCCAATAGAAGCCCTGCAGCATGACGCCAGGATAGTTCTCTGGCCAGCCCTGAGAAAGCATGGGTAATGTGGCCAATAATGTGATGATAGATGTAAATAAACGTTTCATAATCATTGGGTTATTAGTTTCTGAGTGCAAATTTAAGAACTATTTTTGAATAATTGGTTCTATGAATGCGAATATTTTTAAGTGAGATGTGCAACCGTTTGCACGATTCTACGTCTTTGTGAAGCCTAAGGTGAGCACACTGAGTCGTATGCCTGGAATGTTTTTGAGTGCATCAATGCAGGCTATCAGTGTGGCTCCGGTGGTGCAGATGTCATCAATGAGTAGCACGTGTTTGCCTTGCAGCCGACTGCCGTCACGTAGTTCAAACATGTCCTCCACGTTTTCCTGGCGTTCATGCCGGCTGAGGCGGGTCTGGCTCTTGACGAAGTGCTTCCTTCGCAAAGCGTTGGTAACGATGGGCAGGTGGGTGATGTCACTGACGCCAATAGCTAGCATTTCACTTTGATTGTAGCCGCGTTGACGGAGTCGTTTGCGAGACAGAGGAACGGGCAGCAAGACGTCAATGCCGTCAAAATAGTGTGCCAACTGCATCTCGTTGGCCATCAGTCTGCCCATGTCCTCGCCAATATCCGGACGGTCGTGATATTTCAGATCATAGATGAGACGGGCCAGTTCAGAATGCGGCTCGTAGTAGAGTAGGGCGGCGGCTCGCTTAATGGGTGTCAGATGCCAGAACAGCTGCGCCATGGGATTGTCGTCAGGCGAAAACTGGTAGGTGGTACGCGGTAGATGCAGCATACAAACCGAACAAAGGCTTCGTTCGGTAGGCGACAACCGTTCGCCACACACCACACAAAGACGGGGCGAAATGAAGTCAAGTATCCTGGTCCACCAATTCATACGTCTTCCATCTCTTCTAAGTCTTCTGGCTCTTCAACGTCCAAACACTGCCGGATGATGTCGAACGTAAAGCCACGTCCCAGTGCAAACCGCATCAATTTTTGGTTCAGCTCGTAGTCGTTCTTAGCCTTGATAGTCTTACGCTTTTGTTTCAGCAGGGGGCGTAGCACACTCAGATACTCGTCATCGTCTACGTCGTCGAGCACACGTTTGCGAATGTCTTCGTCAATACGCTTCTGCCACAGACCCTGCTCTACCTTGCGACGGCCCCACTTGTTATAGCGAATCTTGTCCTTGACAAAAGCTTGGGTGTAGCGCTCGTCGTCGACATAGCGCTCCTTAATAAGCTTAGCCATCACACGGGCCTGTGCTTCTTCAGACAGTTCCCAGCGACGCATCTTCTCCAGCATTTCGTATTGGCAGTGCTCGGCCTGTGCACAGAGTGCTGCCAGCGTCAGGTAGGCTTCGTTTTCGGTTTTCATCTTTTTTACCTTTTTACTTTTTTACCCTTTTACTTTTTACGTGCTCTCATCATTCGTTGTTTACCAAATTGGTCTTGTTTGATGTTGATGTCGTAGTACGACATCATTTTTAACATGTCAGCGAGGGCATCTGCATAGAGGGGATTGATTTCAAAATACAACCAGCCACCTTCCTTTAGTGCCGTCTGTCCGTATTGGGCGATGGCACGATAGAACAGTAGCGGGTTGTCGTCGGGTACAAACAATGCCGTATGGGGTTCGTGCTCCAGCACATTCGCCTCCATCGTCGCGCGTTCCTTATTACATATATAGGGGGGATTGCTGACGATGAGGTCGAAGACTTCCGATGTCTGATGTAAGATGTCTGATGTAAGATGTAAGGCGTCGACTTGTTCGAAAGACACGTGAACATTGGTGCGTTTGGCGTTCTCGCGGGCCACCTCCAATGCTTCTGCGGAAATGTCCCACGCTGTAACCTGTGCCTGAAGCATCTCAGCAGCCAGCGTGATGGCGATACACCCCGAGCCCGTACCAATATCGAGGATTGAACACTTATCACTGATCACTTTTCGTTTTTCACTTTCAGCTATCCACCGACACAGTTCTTCCGTCTCAGGACGTGGAATCAGCACGGCCTCATTGACAATGAAAAACCTTCCGCAGAATCCTGTTTGTCCTAAAACATACTGTATGGGCTCGCCTTGCGACAGTCTCTGGGCGATTTCTTCCAATTCCGTTTGGTCGTCTGCAGATAATTGCGTATCTTTGCCGAGGCAAAGGTCTGAAAAGGTCAGTCCAAAGCGCACTTCATACGTCATCCGGGCAATGGCTTTCGCCTCACCCTCGTCGTATCTTTGCGCCAGCAAATGCCACAGTTCGTTGTAGTTCATACTGCAAAAATAATCATTTTATGGAAAACGACCAAAAAATCGTTGACGAAAAATACATGCAGCGTTGCATTCAGCTTGCTGCCAATGGTATTCAGGGTGCCCGTCCAAACCCGATGGTAGGTGCCGTTATAGTTGTGAATGGGCGTATCATCAGCGAGGGTTATCATGTGCGTTGTGGTGAGGGACATGCCGAAGTCAATGCCTTTGCCAGCGTGCATCCAGAGGATGAGGCGCTGCTGAAGGATGCCACCATCTACGTGTCGTTAGAGCCTTGTTCGCATTATGGTAAGACTCCCCCTTGCGCCGATCTGATAATCAAGAAGGGGGTAAGACGTGTCGTTGTTGGCACCATCGACCCCTTTGCTGAGGTACAGGGTCGAGGCATCAAAAAATTAAAGGATGCGGGTCTCGAGGTCGTTGTTGGCGTACTCGAAAAAGAGTGCCAGTGGCTAAACCGCCGTTTCTTTACCTTTCATCGCGAACACCGTCCCTACATCATCCTGAAGTGGGCACAGACTGCCAATGGTTTTATTGATGAGAATGGCAAGGCGTTGCAGATTTCCAACGAACAGACACAGATGTTTTCCCACCAACTTCGCGCCGAGGAGGATGCCATACTGGTGGGGCATACTACCGACATTCGTGAACGTCCTCAGCTCACTGTCCGTTATTGGCACGGTCCCAATCCCCAACGCATTGTATTGACGCATCATCGTCCCTTGCCGCAACTCATGGATGACCTTTATCAGCACGGCATTCAGTCGCTCATCGTCGAAGGAGGACGTCAAACGCATGAGTCGTTCATCGAGGCTGGTCTGTGGGATGAGATACGCGTCGAGACGGCACCGATTACGGTGAGTGGTGGCACACAGGCACCCCAACTGCCTGCAGGGGCTATTATATATAATAAGGTGGAATGTGGCGATAATACCTTGTGCTATTATCGCAGGTAAAGGCCTTACTTCCTACCAAAGTCAGCAGGAACTTCGCCCCATTGCTTTGTCTCCCATTTAATGATGGGATTGCGCCACTGGTGGGTTTGTAGCCAGTTTTCAGCGCGAACGATAATTTGGAAAAGTTGCTCTGTCTCTTGGGTGCGCTCCAGTTTGGTCTTGCATTTACGCTTGTTCACCCAGAGAATGGCATTATACGAATCGCTATAGATGGTTTTGTTGTGCAACCCTTGTTGCCAGCAAAGGGCCAGCGCATGAACGATGGCCAGAAACTCCCCGATATTGTTGGTACCCTTCACAGGTCCGAAATGGAACACGCGATAGCCCGTCTGCAGGTCTATCGCCTGATACTCCATCGGTCCTGGATTCCCGCTACAGGCCGCATCCACAGCCCACGCGTCTGCCCTAACTTCCATGGGTAGGGGCAGCACTGTGTCGTGTCTGTAGTCGGGAGGGTTCTGCATCTTTTTTTATTGTTTGTTGCGACTCAGTCGCAACATACCTTACATTCTTTCGGGAACCTCAATGCCCAGCAAGGCCATGCCGTTCTTCAGAATCTTCGCCACGTTCTTGGCCAGCATCAGGCGGACGGCCTTCTTCTGCTCATCGGGTTCGTTGAGGATAGAGAAGTCGTGGTAGAACTGGTTGAACACCTTCGTCAACTCGTAGCAATAGTTGGCAATGCCTGACGGGCTGTAGTCCTTGCCGGCCTGCTCCACAGCAGCACCATACTCCGACATCTTCTGGATGAGCTCGATCTCCTTCTCACTTAATTGAGAATTGAGAATTGAGAATTGAGAATTATGATTAGCGGCTTTCCTCAGAATGCTGCGGATACGCGCATAGGTGTATTGGATGAAGGGACCGGTATTGCCGTTGAAATCGATACTTTCCTCGGGATTGAACAGCATGTTTTTGCGAGCATCCACCTTCAGGATGAAGTACTTCAGGGCACCCATACCCACAATGCGGGCAATCTCACGACGCTCCTCTTCGGTCATGTCGTCGAATTTTCCGAGTTCCATTGAGGTCTTGTAAGCATCTTCTACCATCAGCGCCATCAAATCGTCAGCATCTACCACCGTTCCCTCACGGCTCTTCATCTTGCCATTAGGCAACTCCACCATACCGTAAGAGAAGTGGACCAACTCCTTGCCCCACTTGAAGCCCAGACGGTCGAGCAGGATGGAGAGTACCTGGAAATGGTAGTTCTGCTCGTTGCCCACTACGTAGATCATCTTGTCGATGGGGTAGTCCTGGAAACGCATCTCGGCTGTACCGATGTCCTGCGTCATATAAACGCTGGTTCCATCGCTACGCAACAGCAGTTTCTGGTCTAGTCCCTCATTGGTCAGATCGGCCCATACCGAGTTGTCCTCATGACGCTCGAAGAGACCCTTGGCGAGTCCCTCTTCTACCTTGGCCTTACCCTTCAGGTAGGTCTGACTCTCGTAGTAAATCTTATCGAACGCAACGCCCATCTTCTTGTAGGTCTCGTCGAAACCGGCATACACCCAGTTGTTCATCTTCTCCCACAGAGCGCGCACCTCGGGGTCGTTCTGCTCCCATTTCACCAGCATTTCGTGAGCCTCCTTGATGAGCGGAGCCTCCTGCTTGGCCTTTTCCTCGTCCATGCCCTGAGCCACGAGTTCCTTAATCTCCTCACGATAGTGTTTGTCGAAGGCTACATAGTAGTCGCCAATCAGGTGGTCGCCTTTCTTGCCTGAAGACTCGGGAGTCTCGCCATTGCCCCACTTCAGCCAGGCGAGCATCGATTTACAGATATGGATACCACGGTCGTTTACGATATTGGTCTTTACCACCTTGTTGCCGTTGGCCTCCATAATCTGAGCTAATGACCAGCCCAGCAGGTTGTTGCGCACATGTCCCAAATGCAGGGGCTTGTTGGTATTGGGCGATGAGTATTCAATCATGACGAGAGGTGAACTCTCGTCGGCGGGACGTTCACCGTAGTGCTCGTCCTTATCGATATCAGTTAACAGCGAAAGCCAAGCCTCGTCGCTGATGCTGAGATTCAAAAAGCCCTTCACGACATTGAATTTGCTGACGGCGTCGCAGTTGGCTACCAGATATTCACCCAACTCCTGACCAGTCTGCTCAGGCGACTTCTTGGCCATCTTTACGAATGGGAATACCACCAGCGTCAGGTTACCTTCAAACTCGCTGCGGGTCTTTTGCATTTGCACCATCTTTTCGGGCACGTCCTGTCCGTAGAGTGCCTTTACTGCTGCCTGTGCAGCAGCCATTATTTGTTGCTCAATCTTCATTTCTTTCAAATTTTGGGTGCAAAGGTACTAATTTTATTTTTATTTTTGTAATTTTGCACCCTAAAATCTGATTTTGCGAAATGAAATACGGAGTAATAGGTTCTGGAGCCATTGGCGGATACTACGGCGCACGATTGGCTCAGAGTGGACAGGAATTGCATTTCCTGCTGCGTAGTGATTATGAATATGTCCGACAACACGGTCTGCAGATTGATTCGTGCGACGGCTCGTTCCATTTGGACAATCCGCACGTGTACAACCAAACCGAGGATATGCCCCAGTGCGATGTCGTGCTGGTGTGCTTGAAGTCCATCAACAATAATAAGTTGCGCGATTTGCTGCCCCCATTGTTGGGACCTAAGACGCTGGTCATACTCATTCAGAATGGTATCGGTGTCGAACAAGACGTGCAGCAGATGTTTCCTGACATTCAATTGGCCGCTGGCTTGGCGTTTATCTGCTCTGCCAAGACGGAACCGGGACGTGTCAACCACCAGTGTTACGGACAAATCAATCTGGGCAATTACTCTTGTCGCGATGAGGCTTTGCTACAGCAGGTGGTCGATGACTTCAATGCGGCCGGTGTAAAGGCCGGACTCGTGGAATATCACGAGGCACGATGGAAAAAAGCCGTGTGGAACATGCCGTTTAACGGTATGACAGTGGCGCTGAAGACACAGACCAATCTGTTGCTCCAGCATCCTGCCACGCGTCAGCTCATCTACGAGCAGATGATGGAGGTCATCGGTGCCGCCCAACATTTGGGCGTGAAGAATATCGACGAGTCGTTTGCCCAGAAAATGCTGGAGATGACCGATGCCATGACGCCCTATTCACCATCCATGCGGCTGGACTACGACTTCCATCGCCGCATGGAGATTTACTATCTCTATACACGACCTATCGAAATTGCCCGTGAGGCCGGCTACGACATGCCCAAACTGGCCATGCTCGAAGCAGAACTCAAATTCTTGGATGTAGGCTAACTCATTTCTGGTCTCTTTTTACCGTTTTTGCTACGCTCTTCCATTTCCGATAGCCGGCTATGGCAATGGCAACATAGAGACCATAGAGCAGGGCCTTGAAGGGAATACCCTTTTGTATATAGAGAAATGTACAGACAGCATCGACGACAATCCAGAATATCCACTGCTCCACATATTTGCGTGCCAATGCCCATAGTGCCACAAATGATACGGCGTTGGTAAACGAGTCGAGTAGGGGCACTGTGGAGTTGGTCCATGTCACGAGAATGTAGTAGATAACTCCCCATGAAATCAGGAAAAACAGCATAGCAGGCAGATACTGGTTGCGAGGCATAAAGATAATTGGCAACGACTCTTTTTTCTTCCTGGTCTTCTTGAATTTCCAGATATAGAATCCGTAGAAGGCAGCAAGGGTATAATAGCAGGCCATACCTGCGTCCCCATACAACCCATGACTCCAGTACAGGTAGATGTCGAGTGCTGGCATGATGATGCCTACCACCCAAAGGGCAATATGCGCACGATACTCCAGCCAGATATAAATCAGGCCGAGTATCGTGGTGAATATGTCAAGCCAGTCGAGCGCCATTTTTAACTGTCAACTATCAACTATCAACTGTCAACTAAAATCTCACCGTCACGTTTCCCATCATCGTGAATCCCGACATGGGGATGAAACCAATCTGATAGTAGCGGTTCTCGTTGGGATGGCTGTCGCTGAGAATAGCTGAATATACCCATCCACTGGCGGCATAGTGGCGGTTGAAGATATTATTGGCGTTCAGGCCGATAATCACCTCCTTTATCACCTTCTTAGGCTTTATCGTATAGCTGACGGAGGCGTTCGATACGCTATACGACGGCAGCGAGCGGTCCTTGCACTCTGTGTTGTCCAGATACTGGCGCGACACGAAATTGGTGTGCCACACGGCCTGAATGCCCTTGTAGTGGAAGTTGATGAAACCGTTCAGAATCGTCGATGGACTGAAGGCCAGCGTCGAATGGTCGTAGTGAATGGTGGTATAGTCGCCCCAATCGACCTGAACCTGCTCATCGAAGTCCTTGATCTTGTTCTTGCTCAGGGCGGCATTACCCTCAATGGTGAGCCACGAGGCGGGGTCTACGCCGGCCTGTAGCTCCACGCCCATACGATAAGAATTCTTGATGTTCGTTGTCAGATTCTCGCCGATGTCGCTGACCTCACCCGTCTGTACAAACTGGTCTTTGTAGTCCATATAATAGCCGTTCACGCCTACACGCCAGCAATCGCCGTTGTAAGTGTAGCCCAGTTCATAGTCAAGTAACTGCTCAGCTTTTGGGGCAGGGTAGTGGCCATTGTCGGTGAAGTTGTTACGCTCTGGCTCACGATGACTCATAGCCAGCGAACCATACACGCGGTGACCGCCTAGCGACCACGAGAAACCGGCCTTCGGATTCAGAAAGTCATACTTCTTGTCGACATCCAGATAGTGCTTCTGGAGGTCACCATTGGCATCGGTATAGTATTTGTCATTGTATCCGTCGGTCTTGAATCCCACGTGGCGATACTGTATGTCGGCAAATACGTCCCACTGCTCGTTGATGTGGTAGACGGCTTTCAGGAATACGTTGCCGTCCAGCTTGTGGGCAGGCGAGTCGTAGTAGCGATAGTTGCCGTTGGCCAGCAGCGTTTTACTCAACTCGGCATGCTTCGCATAGGTCAGGTATCCGAAGTGATAACCATCGTAGTTCTGTAGCGACACCCCGCCGATAACGTCCCACGCATCATCTTTATAGTTGGCATTCCACACCAGTCCGTAGGTGTGCTGCTCCAGTCCCTTCTTACGCACAAAATCGGTCTTCTTCACCTTGTTGCCCTCGCTGTCCTTGAAGGTCAGACCATACTTCGCCAACTTGTTGTTCTGGCGGAACTCCTCGTAATAGCCGTATCCGTAGGTGTAGTGCAACGAGGCCGTCGTCGACCAATGGTCGTTAATGTTCCATGCTGCCGACAATATATTATGGTTCTGCCAGAAATTGTCCGTCGTCTTGTCCCAGAAACTGCCGTCGGCCATCTGATAGCGTGCCGTCTGGTAGTTACCGTTGGCATCCTTCACAAACAGACCGTCATCGCCCGTTACCAGATATTCATAGAGCGAGTTGAACTTGCCCAGCCCTGCGTTCCACATGTCCTCGTAGTCCTTGATGCCCGTTTTGCTTGTGTAGGTCCACGAGCCGTCGTCGTAGCAGCCGTCCATCAGCGAATAGTCGTTGTTACCGGCTGTAACGCCGTTCCATGCCTGGCCGGTACGCTCGAAATTGCCGATGTTTTTATATCTGACGACGAAATCGTCAGACACATAGCTTAGGCCGCCATAATATGAACCACTTCTGCCGCTGGTGCCATTTAGGAAACCGTCGGTATGCGTCTCGTGGTAGGCACCGTCCAGTATCCAGTGGTTCCAAAGAAGGCCCGTCGAGAACTTACCGCCGAAGTTGTAGGTGTTGTATGAGCCGTACGAGAAATTCACCTCGCCGCCCATGGTCTGCAAGGGCGTTGCCGACGACATAGCCACCGTACCGCCAAAGGCACCGTCGCCGTTGGTCGACGTTCCCACGCCGCGCTGTATCTGTACCGAACCCAGCAGCGAACCGTACGAGTTCATGTTCGCCCAAAACACACACTGGTCCTCCGGTGAGTTCAGGGGCACACCGTCCAACGTTACGTTGATACGGGAGTCACCGGCACCGCGAATACGCATATAGGTCGTTCCCGTGCCCAATCCGTTCTCGCTCCACGCCAACACACCTGGCGTCTGTGAGAAAAGGAAAGGCAGTTCCTTACCTGTCCTCGAAAAATCGCCCAGGTCTTTCTTCTTGATGTTACTGGTGGCAAACGGCGCATTCTTTTGTGCACGCACGCCTTGCACCACCACCTCCTGCAACTGCTCCACCTTGGTGGAGTCGTAAACCACGTTTTCGTTCACCGTGTTAGCTCGAGCCGTTAACGCAACAACGGCAGCCAAAACTAAAATCTTTCTCATTTCTTTTTACCTTATTTATTAATACTTTAAAATAAGGGGGAAGAGCTACTCTATTCATCCCTACGTCGGCATTATCCGAATCAGGTTCTGAAGGGTATCATCTCAGCCCACAACCGTGAGCACCCCTTGAATTCGGCCGCGAAGGTACGAAAAAAAATCGAACTGACCAAATTCTAGTCCGTTTTTTGTCATTTAATAGTGGTAATTGCTAGCATTAATAGTAGCAATTGTGGGAATTAATAGTAGCAGTTGCGGAGATTAATAGTTGTCGGAAAAATTTTTTGTGCGATTTTGCTACCATGCTACCATAAATCTTTCGGAAGTTCTTTGTTTAAAGGTTGTTCCGATATGGTAGCAGTTATGGTAGCATGGTAGCAAGATGGCTGTTATGGCTGTTTTCGCTTCAGCAGATAGAGCGAATTACTGCATGTTACGCGTTTTTTCAGCCCGGGGATGTTGGCGAGCCTGCGTCCGAAGGATGCGACGTTGGCAGGTTTCAGGAGGCTGACACCGACTTTCTCCTTCAGGAAGCTGAAGATGGCCGAGGCGCTGATCCATTCGCCTTCCGTCTCGTCGTCGGCGGGTTCGAAATAGTCGAGGAAGAACTGCTCGGCGGCGGTCTTTATGCTGAATCTCTTGTTCCATTCTACAATCTGCTGCGTCTCTTCCGGGCCGAAGTAGTAGCGTTCGTGGGCTTTGTGAAGGGCGTGCATGGCCTGGGCGTAGAGCTGTTCGTAGTTGGGCGGCGTGCTGACGTCGATGGGGGCGGTGAGTTCCACGCTGAGGAACCGGCGGCTGCCAGACGGGTCGGCCAGCACATCTGCCTGATTGGTGGTGGCGATGAACGAGGCGCGTCGCGGGAAGTCCTCGACATGCCGGCCGTAGGGACGCTTGATTTTGATGGACGAGAGGGTGATGATGTTCTTCAGGAATCCCTGCTGTGTGCGGGGTGAAATCTGGTTGAACTCGTCGAGGTTGATGAGCAGCATCTGCGCCATCTGCTGCAAGACCTGTTTCTTGTCGTCTATTTGCAGATTGCCTGTATAGCCGAAACGTAGTTCAGGGGGCAGCAACTGTTCGCAGAAAGTGGTCTTGTTCCAGCCCTGCGAGGAAATGAGCAATGGTACGGCTTGGTTGCCGTACTTGGCCATGCTGCCTACCTGCCACTGGTGTACCATACCGAGGAACCAGGTGTAGAACCATTCCTCCCAGTGTGGATTTTTCGTGGGCACGGTGCGGGCCAGACGCCGGATGTGGTCCTTGCCGTCCCACTTGTAGTACTGCTCCCACAGGTAGTCGCTGACGGGGTCGTAGACGTGGATCATGTCCGACTGCACATATCGGCGCACGTCGTTGTCGCGGGCATCGATGCCGCCGAGGCGCACCATCATGGTCATGCCCTTCATGGCCCGGCTGTCCAAAGGACGCCATTCCAGGTAGGGATACCTGTTGTCCTTGTATTCCGTATAGCCCATGATGGTGTTGTAGCGGAACTGGTAGTGCGCATTCAGGAAATCCATCAGTTGCCGTGTCTTGCGGCTCACCTCCTGCGATTCCTCGTCTGTAGAGTCGGCGGTGGGTAAGATGGCGGTGACAGACGCCGGCTCCGCCATTACGGGTTTCGCGCTGACGGGCAGCGCCACTGCCTTGGGGTTGTAATAGGGCGACGCGTCTAACGGCATGCGGAAGCAACTCCTCACTGATGCCGATTCCCTTCGGATGGCTTTCGGCATGATGGACTGGTAGAGTGTGGCGGCCAGGTGGTGCCCTTCCTGACAAAGCGCATTGGCTTCTTCCTCCGTCAGATAAGAGCCACTTATTTCCGAATAAGGACCGCTTATTTTTGAATAAGTGCCACTTATTTCTGAATAAGGCTGGGTTATTTCTGAATAAGGCTGGGTTATTGTGGACGTCTCTGACGTTTCGATTCTTACCAGGATGATGACCTCATGTGCTGACGGTCCGGTGAAGGCGGCCAGGGTATAGTGCAGAATCCGCGCCGCACGCTTGACGGATTCTATGTCCTCTTCATTCTCAAGGCCGTCCACCGTCAGCGCTACCACGCCGTTGAAGGTTTTCATGCGGAGGTTGTCGTTGTCGTCCTTTTCGAATACTGCGGAAGGATAGACCAAGTGTGAGGGATACTGGCTGTCGAATCCGTCAACATCGGGTCCATAGCTTAGCTGTCTGCGCCGGCGGGCGACGATGCCGTCCTTGGTGTCGGTCTTGATACGTTCGATGAAGCGCTCCATAGTCTTTGTCGAGAGCTTCAGTGCATTTTTCTTGTCTCTGAGTACAAATGTCAGTTTCATGTTTTTCATTATTTATGTTAGTTATTATTATCGATGCAAAGATACAAAAAAAATGAACGATTTCCAAACGTTTTGGCATGTTTTTTCTTGCTTTCGGTCGGTTTTGGGTTGTTTTTTTGGGTGTTTTTCGCCTTTTGCTGCCATGCTACCACACTTGCTGCCATATTGGAATCGTCTCTAAATAAAGACACTCCCAAAGATTCATGGTAGCATGGTAGCAAAAGACAAAAATTATTTTTTTTCTGCCAGAGAAAATTTTATTCCGTTCGGCGAAAAATTAATTCCGTTCGGCGAAAAAATTATTTCGTTCGGGGCTCTTTGTTGCTTAGGAAGTCGCGGAGGCGATGGAGGTATTCGTCTTTGTGCATCAGGTAGGACTCGGCGTGTCTGGCGTCGGGGGCAATCCAGAGGGTTTTCTTCGATGGTTTGGCGGCATAGAGGCGGTGGACCATCGCGGTGGGGACGAAGGTGTCGGCGCTGCCGTGAATGAACAGCATGGGGTGGGGCGAGCGGCGGACGGCATCAAGGGCTGAGGCCTCGTTGAAGCTCCAGTCCAGCCACAACTTGCACAGCAGGTTGGTAGTGTACATCAGGGGGAAGGGCGGCAAACCGAACTGGTTTTGTATCTCGCCCGAGAACTCGTCCCAGACGCTGGTGTAGCCGCAGTCGTCGACGAAATGGATGTCGCGGATGCCAGGGGGCAGTGGCTCGGCAGACGTCATCATGGTGGTGGCTCCACCCATCGAGACCCCATGAACGACCATCGTGTCGGTCTGGAACACGGTGAGCCAGTGGACGGCATCCTTGCGGTCGAGACACCCCATCTGGATCATATCGCCCTCGCTGAGGCCGTGGGCGTGGAGGTCGGGCATGACGATGTTGTAACCCAACTCGTGTTCGTAGAGGCGTGCCAGAAAGAGGAAGTCGATGGAACAGTCGCGCCAGCCATGAATGATTAGAGCGGTCTTCTGGCTCCCCCGGTTGACGTATAGCGCGTGGTGGCGCTCGCCGGTAGGCGTCGTCACAAAGGTGTCGCGCAGGGCATTGGCCCGTCTGAGACTGTCGATCCACGGGCGCGTCTCGGGATAGGTGTTGAACAGCCGCTGGTAGCAGAGTGCCGTGTCGGCGCGGCTGGGGTCGGGATCCAGGGAATAGTGGAGCATGAAGATGCTGCTCCCGAAAACAGCCGCAACCACTATGACCAGAATAATGACTATCGTCCAAATCGCCTTCTTCATTGTTATCTGTCGTTATATATATAATATGGTGCAAAGGTAGTGTATTATTCCGATAAAATCAAATTTATTTTGGTGAATTCCGAAAATATGTGTATTTTTGCAGACGATAAAGAGATGTAAGATGGAAGAAGTAAGAGGTAAGATGGATGATAATAAAGGGCGGATGACCATCTGGTCGCTGTTGAAGAATATCCTGCCGTTTGTGCTGCCCTACCGGTGGCTCATCACGCTGACACTGGTATTGACGCTTGTGGGATCGCTGATGGCACAGGTGAATGCTGTGGTGTTGGACCGTGCGGTGGATGCCATCAATGCCCTGATACAGCGCGAGGGTGGCTTTGCCTGGGGCGAGGCGGTGAAGATTCTGACCATTATCACCATCGTGCTACTGGGCAAGGAGGTGGTGGGTGCTGTGGTGACCTTTTTCCAGCGCTACTACGGCGAGCGGATGAGGATTCTGGTGAGTCGCGACCTGTCGTTGCGCGTGGTGGATCGGATTCTGTCGTTCCGTATGGCGTTCTTCACCAGCGAGGGCAACGAGACGGGTAAGCTGCAGTCGCGCATCGACCGCGGTATCATGAGTCTGTCGAACACGGTGAACAACTTCTTCATTGAAATCCTGCCGCTGTTTACGAGTGCCGTGCTGGCATTGGCACTGATGTTTATGGCTAACGTGTTTGTGGGACTCGTGGCACTGTGCATCGTGCCGCTGTACTTCTGGGTGACCTACGTGCAGGCGTCGCGCATGAAAGGCGGACGGCGTGGCATCTTCGGTTCACACCAGGCGGTGAGTCAGGGCATCCTGAATATCCTGGAGAGCATCAGTGTCATCAAGTCGTTCAACCGCGAACAGATTGAGGCCGACCGTCAGGCTGCCATCCAGCGCCAGATGACGGGTCTGCAGCTGAATACGCGCAAGCAGAGTTATATGTTCAACGGACTGAAGAGCTTCCTGGAACAGATTGGTACCGTACTTATTATTATATTAACGGCGTACCTGGTGCTGATTGAGTACCCGGGCATGTCGATCGGTAAGATTATGTACCACGTGATGTTGTTTGCCAATGTCAGCGCACCCATCCGACAGTTGCACCGCATCTACGACGACATGAACGACGCGCTGATCTATGCCGAGGGATTCTTTGGCATCCTGCACGCCGACGACGAGGTGGAAACCACGGGTACGCACAAGCCGGAGACGGTAAGGGGTGACTTCGAACTGAAGGGTGTAGACTTCACCTACTCGAACGGCACGCAGGCACTGTGGGATGTGTCGATGCACATCGAGAGCGGCAAGATTACGGCCCTAGTGGGTCTGAGCGGCGCGGGTAAGAGTACCATTGTGAACCTGCTGGACAAGTTCTACGAGCCGCAGGAGGGTAGCATCGAGCTGGACGGTGTGTCGCTGAAGGAGTGGAACACGGAATGGCTGCGCGAGAATGTCGGACTGGTGTTGCAGAAGAACCATATCTTCGACGGCACCATCGAGGAGAATATCAAATACGGTTGTCCGCAGGCCACCCACGAGGATGTGGTCAGGGCAGCGCAGCAGGCATACATCTACGACCAGATCGTGCAGTTGCCGCATGGCTTCGACACGATGGCCCTGCAGCTGAGTGGCGGGCAGCAGCAACGCATCGCCATAGCGCGCATGTTTATCAAGAATCCACCTATTATATTTTTAGATGAGCCTACGGCCAGCCTTGATGCTATCGCCACCGAACAAATCAAGGCGAGTATCGACGCCATCAAGCAGGGCAGGACGGTGATTATCATCTCGCACAATATCGGACAGATCATTGACGCCGACCGCATCTACGTGTTGCAACAGGGTCGGGTGGTGCAGGCGGGAACGCCGCAGGAGGTCTACAGGCAGGGTGGACTCTATAAGGACATCTTCGACGCCAGTGCCCGCAGCATGAACGTCGATAAGATAGCCAATACGATTTTAGAGTCTTAAATCATCTTAAAAAATATTAATTTATAGACTATTCGTATTGTGTAGTTTATAAATAATGTGTATCTTTGCAGCCGCTAAAGTGCGTATTGCGCTGGCTCGTGAGCTAACAATACACTGAAACAGAGCGACTTAACCTTCTGTTTGAGAAGAAGTGAGTGCGTTTCTTTTTAAGTGCGTTTGTGGGCAAAGGAGGAGCGGAAGAGCACTTAAAAAGAGAGAATATATTCAAAACAACATTATTTTATTTAAATTTTAAACTGAAATGCCAGGATTAATTGGAAGAAAAATCGGAATGACATCCGTTTTCAGTGCCGACGGTAAGAATGTGCCGTGCACTGTTATCGAAGCTGGTCCTTGTGTTGTTACACAGGTGAAGACCGTCGAGAAGGACGGTTACACCGCCCTTCAGTTGGCCTTTGGTGAGAAGAAAGAAAAGAACACCACCAAGCCAATGATGGGTATCTTCAAGAAGGCAGGTACAACACCAAAGGCCCACTTGGCCGAGTTCAAGTTTGACGAGGAGCATAACCTCGGTGACACAATTACTGTCGACCTCTTCAGTGATGCAGAGTTTGTCGACGTTGTTGGTACCTCGAAGGGTAAGGGTTTCCAGGGTGTAGTAAAGCGCCACGGTTTCGGTGGTGTCGGTCAGAGCACCCACGGTCAGGACGACCGTCTGCGTAAGCCCGGTTCTATCGGTGCTTGTTCTTATCCCGCCAAGGTGTTCAAAGGTATGCGCATGGGTGGCCAGATGGGTGGCGACCGCGTGACAACGCAGAACTTACGTGTGTTAAAGGTGATTCCAGAGCACAACCTCATTCTTGTGAAGGGTAGCTGCGCTGGTTGTAATGGTTCAACTGTTTTAATTAAGAAGTAAGCTATGGAAATTAACGTATTGAATATCAAAGGTCAGGAGACCGGACGTAAGGTTACGTTGAACGATGCTATCTTCGGCATTGAGCCTAACGACCATGTGATTTATCTGGATGTAAAGCAGTATCTCGCTAACCAGCGCCAGGGTACCGCAAAGGCTAAGGAGCGCTCTGAGCATGCCGGTTCTACCCGCAAGCTGGGTCGCCAGAAGGGCGGCGGCGGTGCTCGTCATGGTGATATCAACTCACCTCTGCTGAAGGGTGGTGGCCGCGTGTTCGGTCCTACACCACGCGACTACGGTTTCAAGCTGAACAAGAAGGTGAAGCAGCTGGCTCGCCGTTCGGCTCTGTCGTACAAGGCTCAGGAGAACGCCATCATCGTTGTTGAGGACTTCCAGTTCGAGGCTCCCAAGACGAAGGAGTTCATCAGCCTGGCCCAGAACCTGAAGGTTGACGGCAAGAAGGTGCTGGTGGTGCTGCCCGAGTCTAATAAGAATGTGTATCTGTCGGCTCGCAACCTGCAGAAGGCAGAGTGCATCATCGCAGCCAATGTCAATACCTATAAGGTGCTGAATGCTGACGTGATGGTTATTACCGAGAATTCTCTGAAGGCCATTGATGGTGTGTTGGGTTAAATAGTAAATAGTAAATAGTCAAATAGTAAATTACGATGAGTTTTATTATAAAGCCTCTGATTACAGAGAAAATGACCAACATCACGGAGAAGTCTTCTACCGAAAGGACTTTCAAGGCCAAGACCGGTAAGAACCGTGGTGAGATGGTAACGAAGAAGGCCCACGCCAAGTACGGCTTCATCGTGAAGCCCCAGGCTAACAAGGTGGAGATCGCCAAGGAGATTGAGGGCCTGTACAACGTTACAGTAGAGAGTGTGAACACCATTCGCTATGCCGGTAAGCGTTCAAGCCGCTATACCAAGGCAGGTCTCGTGAGAGGTCAGAAGAATGCGTTCAAGAAGGCAATCGTTACTCTTAAGGAGGGCGACAGCATTGATTTTTATAGCAATATTCAATAATAAGAAATGGCAGTACGTAAATTAAAGCCCGTTACTCCGGGTCAAAGACACAAGGTTATTGGCACGTTCGAGGATATTACTGCATCCGTGCCAGAGAAGTCTCTCGTTTACGGTAAGCGTTCTACCGGCGGTCGAAACAACACCGGTAAGATGACTGTCCGCTATATGGGCGGTGGTCACAAGAAGAAGTATCGTCTGATCGACTTCAAGCGAGAGAAGGATGGTGTTCCAGCTGTAGTGAAGACAATCGAGTATGATCCTAACCGTTCAGCTCGCATTGCACTGCTTTACTACGCTGATGGTGAAAAACGTTATATCATTGCTCCTAACGGACTGGAGGTTGGTGCAACCCTGATGTCTGGCGCAGAGGCAGTGCCCGAGGTGGGTAATGCTCTTCCCCTGGCCAACATCCCTGTGGGTACCGTGATTCACAACATTGAGTTGCGTCCCGGACAGGGTGCCCTGCTGGTTCGTTCGGCTGGTAATTTTGCTCAGTTGACTTCTCGTGAGGGTAGCTACTGTGTGATTAAGCTTCCTTCAGGTGAGACGCGTCAGGTGCTCTCTGCCTGCAAGGCTACTATTGGTAGTGTCGGTAACTCTGACCACGCTCTGGAGCAGTCTGGTAAGGCTGGTCGCTCACGCTGGTTGGGACGTCGCCCCCACAACCGTGGTGTTGTTATGAACCCGCACGATCACCCAATGGGTGGTGGTGAAGGCCGTCAGTCTGGTGGACATCCACGTTCACGTAAGGGCTTGTACGCTAAGGGTCTCAAGACTCGCGCTCCGAAGAAGCAGTCGAACAAGTACATCATCGAAAGAGCTAACAAGAAGTAATCACGAAGTTAAGAAAGAGTAAATTATGAGTCGTTCATTAAAAAAAGGCCCGTACATCAACGTATCGCTCGAGAAGAAGATTCTCGCTATGAATGAGAGCGGTAAGAAGAATGTCGTAAAGACATGGGCCAGAGCTTCAATGATTTCCCCCGATTTCGTGGGACATACAGTTGCAGTTCATAACGGTAACAAATTCATCCCTGTTTACATTACCGAGAACATGGTTGGACACAAGTTGGGTGAGTTCTCTCCCACACGTCGTTTCGGTGGCCATGCTGGTAACAAGAAGTAAGCTCCAGGGAAATTTAAAATCAAGAAATTAAGAAATTAAAATAATGGGAGCAAGAAAAAGATTAGCGGCTGAACAGAGAAAAGCAGCCAATAAGACACAGTACTTTGCAAAGCTGAAAGGCTGTCCCTCTTCACCCCGCAAGATGCGTTATGTCGTTGACATGATCCGCGGTATGGAGGTGAATCGCGCACTTGGTGTGCTGCACTTCTCGAAGAAGGCTGCCTCAGAGAATGTAGAAAAGCTTCTCCGCTCGGCTATCGCCAACTGGGAGGCCAAGAATGACCGCAAGGCAGAAGACGGTGAACTGTATGTAAGCCGTGTCTTCGTCGACGAAGGTGTGACAATGAAACGTATGAGACCGGCACCTCAGGGCCGTGGCTACCGCATCCGCAAGCGCAGCAACCACGTCACTCTGTTTGTCGACGCTAAAACTAATGATTAAGCAATAAGGTATGGGACAGAAAGTAAATCCTATTAGCAACCGTCTTGGCATCGTCAAGGGTTGGGATTCAAATTGGTTCGGAGGCAAGAACTTCGGCGACAACCTGGTCGAGGACCAGAAAATCCGTAAGTATCTGAACGAGCGTCTGGCTAAGGCCAGTATCTCGAAGATTGTCATCGAGCGTACACTGAAGCTGGTTACCATCACCATCTGCACAGCCCGTCCGGGTCTGGTCATTGGTAAGGGTGGTCAGGATGTCGACAAGCTCAAGGAAGAGCTGAAGAAACTCTATGACAAGGAGATACAGATTAATATCTTCGAGGTAAAGAAGCCTGAACTCGATGCAAACATCGTAGCCAACAACCTCGCTCGCCAGATAGAGGGTAAGATTGCTTACCGCCGTGCTATCAAGATGGCTGTGGCTAACACCATGCGCGCTGGAGCAGAAGGCATCAAGGTGCAGATCTCGGGTCGTCTGAACGGCGCTGAAATCGCACGTAGCGAAATGATTAAGGAAGGCCGCACTCCGCTGCACACCTTCCGTGCTGACATTGATTACTGCCAGGCAGAGGCTCTCACAAAGGTTGGCCTGCTGGGTCTGAAGGTCTGGATCTGCCGTGGTGAGGTTTATGGAAAGGTTGACTTGGCTCCTAACTTCACACAGGAGAAGGGCGCAGCCCGCTCGAACGGTGGTCGTGACAATGGTGGCAGACGTTTCCGCAACAAGAAGAAGTAATTAACAAGTGTAAAGTAAGAAGCTATCATGTTACAACCCAAAAGAGTAAGATATAGAAGGCCGCAGGACGGACGTGGCAACAAAGGCAACGCCCACCGCGGAACGCAGCTGGCTTTCGGAAGCTTCGGCATCAAGACGCTTGACGCCAAGTGGATTGACAGCCGCCAGATTGAGGCAGCCCGTGTTGCCATCAACCGTTACATGAACCGTGAAGGTCAGGTTTGGATTCGCATCTTCCCCGACAAACCCATTACTCGTAAGCCTGCTGACGTACGTATGGGTAAGGGTAAGGGTGACCCCGCAGGATGGGTGGCACCTGTAACCCCGGGACGTATCCTGTTTGAGGTAGAGGGTGTTCCTTTTGAGATCGCCAAGGAGGCTCTGCGCCTTGGTGCTCAGAAGCTCCCCGTGAAGACTAAGTTTATTGTTAGACGCGATTACGATAAAAACGCTTAAGCTATGAAGATGAATGAAATTAAAGGTCTGGAGACCAAGGAACTGGCCGAGAAGCTGGAGACTGAGGTTGCTAACTACAACCAGATGAAGTTGAACCACGCTGTTACTCCGCTGGAGAATCCATCGCTGATTAAGGCCGCACGTCGTGACATCGCACGTATGAAGACAGAACTCCGTCAGAGAGAACTTAACAAATAATAATGGTCCAGATGGAAACAAGAAATTTAAGAAAGACAAGACAGGGTGTCGTTATCAGCAACAAAATGGATAAAACCATTGTTATTGCAGCTAAGTTCAAGGAGAAGCACCCGATTTATGGTAAGTTTGTCCAGAAGACAAAGAAGTACCATGCTCACGATGAGAAGAATGAGTGCCAGATTGGTGACACCGTTCTGATTATGGAGACCCGCCCCCTCTCAAAGACAAAGAGATGGCGTTTAGTACAAATCGTAGAAAAGGCTAAGTAATTATGATTCAGACAGAAACAAGACTTACCGTAGCTGATAACAGCGGTGCTCGCGAGGCTCTGTGCATCCGTGTGCTGGGTGGTACCCGTCGCCGCTACGCCAGCGTAGGTGATGTGATTGTTGTTGCAATTAAGAACGCAATCCCCACAAGTGACGTTAAAAAGGGTGCAGTATCGAAGGCTCTGGTAGTTCGTACGAAGAAGGAGATCCGTCGCGCTGACGGTTCTTACATCCGTTTCGACGACAATGCCTGTGTACTGTTGAACAACGCCGGTGAACTTCGCGGCAGCCGTATCTTCGGCCCCGTGGCTCGTGAGCTGCGCGCCGTCAACATGAAGGTTGTTTCACTCGCACCTGAGGTTCTTTAACAATATTAAAGTATAAAAAGTAATGGCTAAGTTACATATTAGAAAAAACGATACAGTCATGGTCCTGGCCGGTGAGGACAAGGGCAAGACTGGTAAGGTGCTCAAGGTGCTGGTCGAGAAGCAGCGCGCCATCGTAGAGGGCGTGAACATCGTCTCGAAGAGCACGAAGCCGAGTGCCAAGAACCCGCAGGGTGGTATCGTGAAGCAGGAGGCTCCGATACATATCTCAAATTTAAGTCTCATCGATCCGAAGAGCGGCAAGGCTACCCGTGTGGCTATCAAGCACGAGGGCAAGAACGTCATCCGTATCGCTAAAAAGTCAGGGGAGGAGATTAAGTAATGGCAAATACAGCACAATTGAAGAAGGTTTATGTCGAGCAGATTGCTCCGGCATTGGAGAAGCAGTTCAACTACACCTCTAAGATGCAGGTTCCCGTCCTGAAGAAGATTGTCATCAACCAGGGTCTGGGTGATGCCACACAGGACAAGAAAATCATCGACGTGGCAATCAACGAGATTACCACAATCTGCGGTCAGAAGGCTGTGGCTACTTATTCTAAGAAGGATATCGCTAACTTCAAGCTCCGTAAGAAGATGCCTATCGGCGTGATGGTGACACTGCGTCGTGAGCGCATGTATGAGTTCCTGGAGAAGCTGGTTCGCGTGGCTCTGCCCCGTATCCGTGACTTCAAGGGTATCGAGAGCAAGTTCGATGGTCGTGGAAACTACACCCTCGGTATTCAGGAGCAGATCATCTTCCCTGAGATTAACATCGACACTGTAGACCGCATTCAGGGTATGAACATCACCTTCGTCACCAGCGCTAAGACTGACGAGGAGGGTTATGCACTGCTGAAGGCTTTCGGTCTGCCGTTTAAGAACGCTAAAAAAGATTAAGAGATATGGCAAAAGAATCAATGAAGGCTCGTGAGGTGAAGCGTGCTAAGCTCGTTGCCCGTTATGCTGATAAGCGTGCAGCCTTGAAGAAGATTATCGCAACGTCCGAGGATCCTGCAGAGGCTTATGAGGCTGCTCGCAAGCTGCAGAGCATTCCCAAGAACGCTAACCCCATCCGTCTGCACAATCGTTGCAAGATTACGGGTCGTCCCAAGGGATATATGCGCCAGTTCGGTCTCAGCCGTATTCAGTTCCGTGAGATGGCATCAAGCGGTCTGATTCCCGGCGTCAAGAAGGCAAGCTGGTAATCCTTCCGAGAAGAGAGAGAAATCTATTTATTTAATATTGTCGGGGTAGTCCCGATTAATTAAACAATTTATTTTATGACAGATCCAATAGCAGATTATCTGACCAGACTCAGAAACGCCATTATGGCCAACCACCGCGTGGTTGAGGTTCCTGCGTCTAACTTGAAGAAGGAAATCACAAAGATCCTCTTCGAGAAGGGTTACATCCTGAACTACAAGTTCGTTGAGGATGGACCTCAGGGTACTATCAAGGTGGCTTTGAAGTATGACCCTGCCACCAAGGCTAACGCCATCAAGTGCCTGAAGCGCGTGTCTACACCAGGTCTTCGTAAGTACACTGGTTACAAAAACATGCCGAGAGTAATTAACGGATTAGGTATAGCCATCTTATCTACATCCCAAGGTGTAATGACAGACAAAGAGGCTTCACAGCTGAAGATCGGCGGTGAGGTGCTTTGCTACGTTTATTAATTGGAGGACCTGAATATGTCAAGAATAGGAAAATTGCCAATTAGTATCCCTGCAGGCGTTACAGTCGCTCAGGGTCAGGACGGTGTTGTTACAGTAAAGGGTCCGAAGGGCGAGCTCTCTCAGAAGGTTGACGCCAGCATCAAGATGAACATCGCTGACGGTCAGATCACTTTCGAGATTGACGAGAATAGCCCCGTAAATATCAAGCAGAAGCAGGCTTTCCATGGCCTCTACCGCGCTCTGGTCAACAACATGGTTGTTGGTGTCAGCGAGGGTTACAAGAAGGAAATGGAGCTGATCGGTGTTGGTTACCGTGTGTCAAACCAGGGAAACATCATAGAGTTCTCGCTGGGTTATACACACCCCATCTTCATCCAGCTTCCTAAGGAGGTGAAGGTTGAGACCAAGATGGAGCGTAACCAGAACCCCCAGATTATTCTGGAGTCATGCGACAAGGCATTGCTCGGACTGATTTGTGCAAAAATTCGTTCTTTCCGTATGCCGGAGCCTTACAAGGGTAAGGGTATTTTGTTCAAGGGCGAGGTTATCCGTCGTAAGTCGGGTAAGTCAGCCTCAGCTAAGTAATTTTAATTGATTGACGATTATGACAACAAAGAAAGTAGAAAGACGAATTAAGATTAAATATAGAATTCGTAAGAACGTTTTCGGTACTGCCGAGCGTCCTCGTATGAGCGTGTTCCGCTCGAACAAGCAGATCTACGTTCAGGTGATTAACGATTTGGAAGGTAAAACTCTTGCTGCAGCATCTTCTATCGGTCTGGAGGCTATGCCTAAGATCCAGCAGGCTGAGAAGGTTGGTGAGCTGATTGCCGCAAAGGCTCAGGAGGCTGGCGTTAGCGCCGTGGTCTTCGACCGTAACGGTTATCTGTATCATGGCCGCGTAAAGTCCCTGGCTGATGCAGCACGTAAAGGTGGACTTAAATTTTAAACGATTATGGCAATGAACAAAGTTAAGATAAATAGCGACGTAGAGTTGAAAGACAGACTGGTTGCCATCAACCGTGTTACCAAGGTAACGAAGGGTGGTCGCACCTTTACATTCGCAGCCATTGTTGTTGTCGGCGACGGCAACGGTATCATTGGCTGGGGTCTTGGCAAGGCTGGTGAAGTTACCGCAGCCATCGCCAAGGGTACAGAGGCAGCCAAGAAGAATCTGGTGAAAGTTCCCGTGCTCAAGGGTACTATCCCTCATGAGATGGAAGCTCGTTTTGGTGGTGCTCACGTATTCCTCCGTCCCGCTGCAGCCGGTACCGGTCTGGTAGCAGGTGGTGCTATGCGTGCCGTACTGGAGAGTGTTGGTGTGAAGGACGTCCTCGCTAAGTCGAAGGGCTCTTCTAACCCCCACAACCTGGTAAAGGCAACTATCGAGGCGCTGAGTCAGATGCGTGATGCCTACACTGTTGCAGGTACACGTGGTATCAGTATGGAAAAAGTATTTAGAGGATAATAAGGAGAAAGAACTATGGCAACAATTAAGATTAAGCAGATTAAGAGCAAGATCGGTTATCCCGTTGACCAGAAGCGCACTCTTGAGGCACTCGGTCTTCACAAGATTTCCCAGGTCGTAGAGAAGGAAGATACTCCTGTCATCCGCGGTATGATCCGTAAGGTTCACCATCTGGTGACTGTTATCGATTAATTTCATCACAACAATTAAAACGTATTACGATTATGAAACTACATACTTTAAAACCGGCTGAGGGTTCAACCCATTCACGTCGTAGAATCGGTCGCGGACCTGGCTCAGGTCTCGGTGGCACTTCTACCCGTGGTCATAAGGGTGCCAAGGCTCGTTCTGGTTACAAGAAAAAGGTTGGTTTCGAAGGTGGTCAGATGCCTCTGCAGCGTCGTCTGCCGAAGTTCGGCTTCAAGAACATCAACCACAAGGAGTACTTTGCAGTGAACCTCTCTACTCTGCAGAAACTGGCAGAGGAGAAAGGCTACACCAAGATCGGTATTGCCGAGCTGGTGGCTGCAGGTCTGACCAATGGCAAGGAGCTCGTTAAGATCCTTGGTAACGGTGAGCTGAAGGCTAAGGTTGACGTAGAGGCCAACGCATTCTCAAAGACTGCCGAGGAAGCTATCAAGGCAGTTGGTGGTAACGCAACAATTATCTAATAGTCAAGATGAAGAAGTTAATAGAGACACTGAAGAACATATGGAAGATTGAGGATCTGCGTCAGCGCATCCTCATCACGATGCTGTTTGTAGCCATCTACCGTTTCGGTTCGTTTGTTGTACTGCCTGGCATCAATCCTGCTTTGCTGGACAAGCTGCAGTCACAGACCGCTGGTGGTCTGATGTCACTGCTGGATATGTTCTCTGGTGGTGCATTCTCCAACGCATCAATCTTTGCGTTAGGAATCATGCCTTACATCTCTGCTTCCATCGTTATGCAGCTCCTCGCTGTCGCTGTGCCTTACTTCCAGAAGATGCAGCGCGAGGGTGAGAGCGGCCGCAAGAAGATTATGACCTATACTCGCTACCTGACAGTGGCTATTCTGCTGTTCCAGGCTCCGAGTTACCTCATCAATCTGAAGATGCAGGCCGGTGCTGCTTTGGCATCAGGTATTAGCTGGTCAGTATTCGTATTCCCAGCAACAATCATCCTGGCTGCCGGCAGTATGTTCATCCTCTGGCTGGGTGAGCGCATTACCGATAAGGGTATTGGAAATGGTATCTCGCTGATCATTATGATTGGTATTATTGCCCGTCTCCCGCAGGCATTCATCCAGGAGGTGTCATCACGTTTCACCGCCATCAGCGGTGGTGGTCTCGTGATGTTCCTCGTCGAGATTATCATTCTCTATGCAGTAGTATGTGCAGCAATCGTTCTCGTACAGGGTGTTCGCAAGGTGCCCGTACAGTATGCAAAACGCATTGTCGGTGGCCAGCAGGTCGGTGGTGCACGTCAGTACATCCCCCTGAAGTTGTTCGCTGCTAACGTGATGCCTATCATCTTTGCTCAGGCATTGATGTTCATTCCGTTGGCTTTCGTACAGTATGCTGCTCCTGAAAATGCCAACTGGTTTGTTCGTTCCATGCTCGATCATCACAGCTGGACCTACAACATCATCTTTGCATTCCTGATTATCGCATTCACCTACTTCTACACTGCCATCACGCTCAATCCCACGCAGATGGCTGAGGACATGAAGCGCAACAACGGCTTTATCCCTGGCATCAAGCCCGGTAAGCCGACAGCAGACTTTATCGACGAGGTGATGTCTCGCATCACCCTGCCTGGTTCGCTGTTCATTGCCTTCATTGCCATCATGCCCGCTCTCGCAGGACTGCTCGATGTGCAGGATGCCTTCTCTCAGTTCTTCGGTGGTACCTCACTGCTGATTCTCGTGGGTGTCGTTCTCGACACACTGCAGCAGATCGAGAGCCATCTGCTCATGCGCCACTACGACGGTCTGCTCAACTCAGGCCGCATCCATGGACGTGGAATGAGTGCGTACTAAGCCAGTATGAAGATCTTCCTGAAGACTGAAGATGAAATCGAGCTGATGCGCCAGGCTAACCAACTTGTTGGTAAGACTCTTGGCGAATTAGCAAAACATATCAAGCCTGGTATAACGACCCTCCAGTTGGATCAGTTGGCCGACGAATTCATTCGCGACCATGGTGCTATCCCGACATTCAAGGGTTTCCCCAATCCATATGGAGGGCCGTTTCCCGCCAGCATCTGCACCTCGGTAAACGACGTCGTCGTGCATGGCGTCCCCAATGCCGAGACAGTGCTTAAAGACGGTGATATCATCTCCATCGACTGTGGCACGCTGCTGAACGGCTTTTGCGGTGACTCCTGCTACACATTCTGTGTCGGCGAGGTCAGCGAAGAGGTCAAAGAGTTGCTCCGCACCACGAAGGAGGCCCTTTACAAGGGTGTCGACAACGCCGTTGCAGGTCGTCACCTCGGTGACATTAGCAGTGCTGTGCAGGACCATTGTGAAGCTCACCACTATGGTATCGTCCGTGAATTGACTGGACATGGTATCGGTCGTGAGATGCATGAAGATCCCCAGGTGCCTAACTACGGACGTCGTGGAAACGGTGTGATGTTGAAAGCTTCCATGTGTATTGCCATCGAACCGATGATTACCATGGGCAAGCGCGACATCTGGCTCGACCAGGACCGTTGGACCATCCGCACGCAAGACGGCAAGCCCGCTGCTCATTTCGAGCATACGGTGGTCGTTCGCAAGGGCAAGGCAGAGATTTTATCCTCATTCGAAGAGGTTGAGAACATAGAAGGTAAACTATATTAAATTTATATGGCAAAGCAAGGTGCGATAGAGCAAGACGGAACCATCGTAGAGGCACTCTCTAATGCAATGTTCCGAGTGGAGTTGGAAAATGGTGTGCCCATTATTGCGCACATCTCTGGTAAGATGCGTATGCACTACATCAAGATTCTGCCCGGCGACAAGGTGAAGGTAGAGATGAGTCCGTACGACCTGACAAAAGGACGAATTGTATTCAGATACAAATAATATAAGGAGAACAACAATATGAAGACAAGAGCATCATTGAAGAAGCGTACCCCCGACTGCAAGATCGTACGTCGTAAGGGTCGCCTGTTCGTAATCAACAAGAAGAACCCCAAGTACAAGATGCGTCAGGGTTAAAGATTTATGTTAAATAAGCATAAAAAGGTAGCGGAGTCTCAGAAATTCTGCGTACCTTTGCATGCTTTTTAGCGGAAATTCGAATTTTTTATATCATTATTTTTAGTTTTAACAAATGGCAATAAGAATTGTTGGAGTAGATTTGCCCCAAGAGAAGCGTGGCGAAATCGCATTGACCTATATCTATGGTATTGGTCGAAGTAGTTCAGCAAAGATTTTGGACAAG